>JACCDQ011044996.1_pt1 | contig 13944 bp, 10 predicted proteins | sample 7446031 | NCBI WGS metagenome assembly JACCDQ01 (sample SAMN15323442, study PRJNA562643) | freshwater metagenome | isolation source: river surface water | place: USA:Blue River Watershed | collected 2017-08-17 | reverse complement strand
CCTTATATCTGTAGTTCGCCCAATCGGAAGATCTTCCATGTATAACTTGACTAAAACCAAGTTCCGTATGACGTCTAATAACCAATTCTGAAGACACAGTAGTTGAAGGACTAGGGGCTATAAGAAAATATGGATGAGGAATTAGAGTACATAAGTCTAAATTACAATTTTTTTGAGTGGAACGAAAACGATTTGTTTTGTTGAATTTCAAAATTTTTGGAACACTGGGGTTAACGTATTGAAATAGAATGGTTAGAGTGTTCCAGGAGATGAGCTGGCGATTTAATAATTGAGGGAAAATACGGGGTTGTTTTAACAGTTTTTTTGGAGGGTGGAGGCGCCTTGCTTAGGGTGGAAAATCGTCTGCACTCTGATTTTTATGATTTTAATGATTATTAGGAGTGCTATCCAGAATACAAGTCACGTTGATTTTTAACAAGAATCCTCTGAATCCAACTAATCATAAAAATCCCAGTTCAGACAGTTGATTCTTAGGAGCACTATCCAGCATACAAGTCACGTTGATTTTTAACAAGAATCCTGATAATCCTCTGAATCCAACTAATCATAAAAATCCCAGTTCAGACAGTTGATTATTAGGAGTGCTATCCAGCATACAAATCACATTGATTTCCAGCAAGAATCCTAATAATCCTCTGAATCCAAGCTAATCCCACAAATCATAAAAATCCCAGTTCAGACAGTTGATTATTAGGAGTGCTATCCAGAATACAAGTCACGTTGATTTTTAACAAGAATCCTGATAATCCTCTGAATCCAACTAATCATAGTACGGACAATTGAATTACAGCGCCGACCGTTGCCCCAACAATTTTACAATTGTCTCAAAAGGTTCAAATTTTTTCATTATCTTAAGGTATATTTTAAAACCTACCTATAATGATTAATGAACAGTTTAAATATTCTGATTTAACGTCAAAAGTAATTGGCTGCGCTATGAAAGTGCATTCAACCCTTGGAAATGGTTTTCAAGAAGTGATTTACCAACGCGCTTTAGCCATTGAATTGTCGATGGCGGGAATTCAATATTCACGTGAGTTTGAAATGCCGATTTATTACCAGTTGAAACACATTGGTACGCGCAGAGTTGATTTTTTAGTTGAAGGAGTATTATCCGTTGAATTAAAGGCATTGATCAGTCTAGAAGATGTTCATTTTGCCCAAGCGATTAATTATTTAGAAGCGTACAATCTTGAAGTTGGATTGCTCATTAACTTTGGTGAACGAAGTTTGAATTTTAAACGCTTAAAGAACAAGAAATTTAAAGTTTCAAACGAATCAAATGACTTGTAACATCATTCGAACGATTCTGAGACAAAGACAAATGAGTTTGAAATGAAATTAAGCACTTCTGAAAACCAATCAAGGAAGTGTGAAAACAATTCAAACGAGTTTGAAACGAAATCAGGAACTTCTGAAAACCATTCAATGAAGTGTAAAAACAAATCGAACAAGTGTGAAATGAAATCAGGAACTTGTAAAAATCAATCAATGAAGCGTGAAAACAAATCGAACAAGTGTTAAACGAATTCAGGAACTTGTGAAAATCAATCAATGAATTGTGAAAACAAATCGAACAAGTGTGAAACGAATTCAAGAACTTTTGAAAACCAATCAATGAATTTTGAAAACAAATCGAACAAGTGTGAAACGAATTCAAGAAATTTTGAAAATCAATCAATGAGGTGTAAAAACAAATCGAACAAGTGTTAAACGAATTCAGGAACTTGTGAAAATCAATCAATGAGGTGTAAAAACAAATCGAACACGTGTGAAATAAAATCATCGAGTTTGGAACAATAATTTTCGTATGTTAAAAATCATCATTCATTTAGAAAAACAGAATCTTTATCGTTAAAAATACGCATTTAACATTCGTTAACAATTGATTTTAAAGGGTTTGCGGTATTTTTTGGCACGCTTTTTTCAAGGATATTTTGCATTAGTAACCCGTTTTAGTTGGAAGGGAAAGTGGAGAAGGAAACTCGGGCGCCAGGGAGCAAGTCAAGACGAACCATCCGATTGAAACATTAAAATTGGAAACCATGAAAAAAGTAATCGCAAACCGCATGAACATGTATGCGGTAGTACTCGCAACCTGCAAACAACACGAAGGGGAATGGGCAGGGATTCCAAAAATGGTAAGCGCAATCGATGATTTAGAAAATGCCATTAATGTGCTCAACTCCAAAGCGCTATTACACGGTGTGAAAACAATCGGTGTAGCAAGTTCAAAAGCAATATTACTAGATCGCTTGTACAGCGGCTTGGAGCAAGTACACGGTGCGTATCGAATGTTGGCAATTGAATTGGAAGATGAGCAGCTAAAAAAACGCAACAGTTTCAGACTATCAAGCCTTCATAGAATGAACGCTGCGGAATTGAAAGCGCACATAGCATTTGTGGCAGAGTCGTTAATTGAAACAGGTGCTCAGTTAGAACCATTTGGTATAGACAACAATCGTGTAGGTGAAATTTTACAGTTGATTGAAGAAAGTTCAATCGCTCTTTCAAAACCAAGATTAGCTATTGTTGAGCGTAAAAACTTAACGAAAGCAATGGATTATCAAGTGGATTTGATTGATAAAATTGTGAAAGAACGTGTCGATGTATTTGTTCGCATGATCAAAAGTAGTTCACCCGATTTCTTCAACGAGTATTTCGCTGCACGAAAAGTCATCAACTCAGGTGTTCGCCACCAAGCGAATCCTACAAACACTGCTGAAGGATTTGACTCAGGTACAGTGAGCTCAGTGCCAAATGAACCAGATGATGGTAACTAGTTAACAAGTGAATCCCCTGTGAAAACGGGGGATTTTTTTGCCTATTCTTCTAAAACTCTAATCGCCGAAAAGACTAAATTTCTCCTCTTCGCGAAGTTCCTCTTCGCACAATTTTATCCACCAAACACGATTTTTCTAAATTCAACGTTGTACATTCGTACGAATGTCAGTTGGAAAGCGCATAATTCTATTTTTTTGTTGCTTGTTCTTGGTCCATGTGAGCCAAGCGCAAACGAGTTCCCTGCGCGTAAAAACAATCGCTGTTTCCAATGATACCTTGCAATTGGATACTTTGAGTATCTATCCGAATTCCTTTCAATTGTTCGCTGGACAGCAAGCGATTCCATTCGAGAATTATACCTTAAATCATGCAAGTGGTGAGCTGATTTTACACCAACATGTTGATACCATTCGCGTGTCGTACCGTGTTTTACCCATGAATTTGAGTCAAGTGTACGGTTCCCGTGATACCAATTCCATTTACTCGAAAGAGAAAGGAGATCGGGATAAATTTCTTCAAACGACAACCTACGATGTGAACGACGTGTTTGGCGGCTCCAGCATTTCAAAATCGGGAAGTATTTCACGCGGTGTGACCTTTGGAAATAACCAAGATTTGGGTGTCAACTCAACTTTGAACCTTGAACTTTCGGGGGATATTGCGCCGAATCTGAAAATCCTTGCCTCTGTTTCTGATGATAATTTGCCCATTCAGCCAGATGGAAATACGAATAAATTGCAGGAATTTGATCAGGTGTTCATTCAAATCTACAACGAGCGATTGAAGATCATTGCGGGAGATTTTTGGCTCACAAAACCCAAAGGCTATTTTTTGACCTATAAAAAACGTGCGCAAGGATTAACCGTAGATTATCAGTGGACCACAGATACAGCGCATGTATGGAAAACGCAAGTGAGTGGCGCCTTGTCGAAGGGAAAATTTGCACGTCAAATCATCCAAGGAGTGGAAGGAAACCAAGGTCCGTATCGCTTGAAAGGAAACGAAAATGAGCCGTTTATCATCATTCTTTCTGGAACGGAGCGCGTTTACATCGACGGGAAATTGTTGGAGCGCGGACAAGAATTTGATTACGTCATCAATTACAATTCTGCGGAAGTAGTATTTACCTCACGGAATTTAATCACCAAAGATTCGCGCATTGTGATTGAATTTCAATATTCAGACCAGAATTATGCACGTTCCTTGATGCAAATGTCTACCACCTATTCTTCGAAAAAGATGGATTTTTGGATCAATGCCTATTCGGAACAAGATGCGAAGAATCAAACGATTCAACAAGATTTGAGTTTTGCGCAAAAACAACGTTTGGCAGCAATTGGCGATACCTTGTCCTTGGCACAAGTCAACAGCATCGATTCAATTGGTTATTTTGATAATCAGGTCTTGTACAAAATGATTGATTCACTGGGCTATGATTCGGTTTTGGTGTATTCTGTTCATCCTGATTCGGCGGTTTACAAGGCAACATTCACCTTCGTTGGTGCTGGAAAAGGGGATTATGTGTTCAGCAATTTCAATGCACTTGGAAAGGTCTATAAATGGGTGGAACCGGTTGGTGGCATTTCTCAAGGCGATTACATTCCATCACGTGTTTTAATTACGCCGAAGCAAAAACAACTATTCTCTTCTGGAATTGCGTACCGTTTGCGAAAGAACTTGGTGGTAGAAACGGAAATGGCTTATACAACAAATGACGTCAATACTTTTTCGCCCTATAATTCTTCGGATGATCACGGTTATTCCAATCGAACGAAATTGGTGGGAACAATCCCACTTTCAAAAGATTCTATTCCGCAATGGGAATTGGAAACGAAAGTGCAATTTGAAGCCTTGGATAAGAATTTTGTGCCGATAGAACAATACCGTTCGGTGGAGTTTGATCGCGATTGGAACACACGCAACAAAGGCTATGTGGGAAATCAATTAGCAAGTTCTGTTGGGGCCAATTTCAAAAACAAAAACTATGGAAATTTGGTGCTTGAAGGACAGCACTTTTTGATCGGAAGTGATTACCAAGGGATTCGTTCAGCAAGTAATGGAACTTGGAAACAAAAGGGATTTTTTGCACGTTGGGATGGAAGTTATTTGTCGAGTGAAGCAACGCAGAAAAATGAATACATTCGTCACCGAGCTGAACTATCGCAAGATTTGAAATGGTTGAAAGTTGGATTTATTGATGATCATGAGTTGAACCGTTTTACGGGCGGAACAGTGGCCTTGGAAACCAATAGTTATCAATTCTACGATTACCAATTCTACCTGGCAAATGGCGATTCGATCAAGAACAATTTCAGGATTTTTTACCGTGAACGCTACGATCAACGTTCGGATAGTTTGAATTTGACACCTGTTGCCAAAGCACGAACTGCTGGGGGTGAAATTAAGTTAACGGAGATGAGAAATCAATCCCTTAACGTTGTCACAAGTTACCGTGAATTGAAAGTATTGAATTCAGCATTGTTGAATCAAACACCTGAAAATTCCTTGTTGGGTCGCATCGATTATGAGTTGCGCTTGTTTAAAAATGCCTTTACGTGGAACAATTTCTATGAAGTTGGTTCGGGATTGGAATTGAAACGTGAATTTCAATACATCAAAGTGAACGATGGGCAAGGTGTTTATACGTGGATTGATTACAATGCGGATGGCATCAAAGATTTGAATGAGTTTGAAATAGCACAGTTCATTGATCAAGCAAGTTACATTCGTGTGTTTACGCCAAGCAACGAGTACATTAAAACTTACTCAAACGAGTTCAATCAATCAATTTATTGGCGACCAGAACGTATTTGGGCTTCGAAAAAAGGAGTAAAGAAGTTTTTATCACGTTTCTCAGATCAAGCACGTGTGCGTATTAACCGTAAAACGAATTTGTTCAACGGTGTGAATTCCTTCAATCCATTCTCAACAGCTATTCGCGACACGAATTTGATTTCCACGAATTCGAATTTGAGAAATACACTTTTCTTCAACCGAACATCGAGTGTTTTTGGTGCAGAATATTCCTTCCAAGATTTGAGCGCAAAAACATTGTTGGCCACTGGATTCGATTCGAAATCCAACCGTTATCACGAGCTTTCCTTCCGTTGGAACATCAAACGTGTTTTTTCAATTGAGGCAAAAGGTCAAATCGGTACGAAAGATTCGGAAGCCGATTATACATCGGGAAGGAATTACTCATTGAGCTATTATTTTGTTCAACCGAGTTTGATTTATCAGCCAACAACGACTTTTCGTATTACATTGGATGGACGCTATTCTGAAAAACAAAATTCAATTCAATATGGCGGAGAAAGTGCTTTTCTCTCCGAAATTGGATCAACGTTTAAGTACAATCAAGCCGAGAAAGGAAGTTTACAAGGAGGATTGAAAATGGTGAACATCAAGTACGATGGCAATCAAAATTCGGCGCTTGGTTTTGAAATGTTGGAGGCGTTAAAGCCGGGTGTGAATTACACGTGGACTTTGGGTTATCAGCGCAGTGTTTCGAAAAATTTACAAATCTCAATCCAGTACAATGGACGTAAATCGGTTGCAACCCGCATGATTCATAGTGGTGGGATGGAAGTGAGGGCGTTTTTTTAGGGGGAATTACAGATTATAGATTGCAGATTGGAAATTACAAATTGCAGATTGCCGTAGGTAATCACAAATCACGAATCACGAATTCCGAATTGTATTTCCGCGTAGACTTGTATAATTTGTTCCGAGATTGATTGAGAAAGTACATTCAATACCAGCATCTTTTTTAATTTCGACTTGATGAAGATTGAACCATTCTACTTTTTACATGTAAGAACATACGTAAATTTGTAAGTTATGGAAGTCAACATAAAGGAACCGTGTTCGGAAAATTGGGAAAACATGCGCATTGGATTGCGGTCGCGTCATTGTGCAGTTTGTGAGAAATCAGTCATGGACTTTACGCAGATGAATCGCGTTGAAATCATCACCTATTTACTAGAGAATTCTGATAAAAAGATCTGTGGTAGAATGAATTACAAGCAATTTGATTTTCAACATGATGATGTGCCTTTGATTGTTGATACCTTAAGTAGAAAAGGTGGGAACAGTTCGTTTTTGGTGCTTTCCTTGTTGTGTTTAAGTTTGGCAGCGTGTAGTGAGGCTCCCAAAAAGAAGGTCGTGAAAGACAATCAGAAAGTTGAAATTACTGGAGTACGAACAAAAGGTGAAGTTAGTTATACGCTACCAACGGGAACTTCGAATCAGGATGAATCATCTTCAAAACCAGTCAAAAAAGTAATGATTCCAGAGGTACTTCCTCCAGATCCATATCCATATCCCGATCCAATTCCAGAACCTTATTATTTGGGTGAACCAGTAGTTGAACCACCAACTGGAAGACCAGAAATTTTACAAGATGAAATTTTAATGTATGCTGAGGTGATGCCCGAATTTCCAGGTGGAATGGAAGCGATGAAGAAGTACCTTGCTGAAAATATCAAGTATCCACAAATGGAAATGGAAAATGGTGTAGAAGGAAAGGTGTATCTTCGATTTGTAGTGGATGAGTTAGGTAAACTTTCAGACGTTAAAGTACTTCGTGGTGTAAATGGAGGCCCAGGCTGTGACAAAGAAGCACGAAGAGTAGTTCAAGCAATGCCAGATTGGAAACCAGCGATGAACAATGGAAAAGCTTGTAAAGTTTATATGACCATTCCAGTTACTTTTCGATTAAATTAGTCATCCAGAAAAGAAGTTATGAAAGGATATTTAATGGCAGTAGCCACAGTTGGTTTACTTATTTCTTGCACAGATCAGCCGAAATCAGAGCAACAAGCAGTTGCAACAAAACAGGATGAAAAACCTGTGAAAGAGAAAGCTACAGGTGCTTCAGTAGAAAAAAGTAGTGTTGCTACGAAAGCGCCAAATCAGGTTTCAACGTCAACGAATCCGCCTCAAAAAGTGAAAATGCTGCGATTTGTTCCTCCAATGATAGTTGATAGAGAAGAAGAATATCCAGAACATGATGGTCTAGTTGCAAATTTGGATAATTGGTCTTCTAGTAAACAACAAGGCAGTGAAGATTACTACGGTGATGCCGCGCCAGAGCCAGAACCTATGCCGATGAAACAAGATGTTATTTATGAAATTGTGGACGAAACTGCTGAATTTCCAGGAGGAATGGATGCGATGCGCGATTACTTGAAGAAAAACATGATGTATCCAGCCATCGCCAAAGAAAATGGAATTCAAGGAAAATGTTATTTGCGTTTTGTTGTGAATACCGATGGTTCAATTTCAGATGTGCGCGTTTTGCGTGGAGTTACAGATTGTCCTGAATGCGACAAAGAAGCAACACGCGTTGTTAAAAATATGCCAAGATGGAAGCCAGGAAGAATGAATGGCAAAGATGTGAAGATGTATTTCACCTTGCCGCTTGCCTTTAAGTTGACGTGATTCCTTACTTCTTCTTACTATTCAAGTGCATTTGATAGATCATTCCATCAGATAAGCCGATTTTTGGAACGAGAATGTCTTTGGCTTTTAATTCTTTGAGAATGTAGAGGTAAATGTCCATCGCTGGAACAATTACATCTGCGCGATCTGGTTTTAATTGAAATTGATCGACACGCTGTGAAACGCTTAATTCAGCTAATTCGTTACGCAATATTGAAATGGCTTTCACCGATAAAGCTTCCAATTGTCCAGCACCAAGCATTTTGTGCACTTTATTGATGTTTCCACCCGTACCAAACAAGCGATGAGGTGATTTTAAATCAACATGGGAAGCAATCCAATCATGAATTTCTGACCAAATATCTTTCTTTACTTTTTCCTTTAACAAACGAATCGTTCCAATTTCAAAGGATTTAGATGCAACGCGTTCGCCACTTTCAAACACGCTGACTTCCGTGCTACCACCTCCAACATCTATCACAATGAATGGATGCGTTTTGTCGAAATCAAGTAAGAAGAAGGTTCCAAAGATCAATTCAGCTTCTTCATCACCACTGATTACTTCAATTTGAACGCCTGTTTCTTCGTGAATTTTTGCAATGATTTTATCGGAATTGTGTGCTTCACGCATTGCAGAAGTGGCAACCGCGCGTAATTTCTTTACATCAAAAATCTCTGAAATGAGTTTGAATGCTTGAATGGTTTTGACAAAATCTTCGGTTTTCTTTTTCGATATTTTTCCATCTTCAAAGACCTCTTCACCCAAACGCAAAGGAACACGCGTGTAAGAAATCTTTTTTACAAACGAATGTTCTCCTTCTTTGTCAACTTCGCCTACGAGAAGTCGAGCAGCATTGGTTCCGATATCAATAGCACCGAATTTCATGAAGTTTTATTTCTTTCTGAAATAAATACGAATTGGCACCCCACAGAAGTCAAATTTCTCACGTAAACGGTTTTCTAAGAAACGTTTGTACGACTCAGGGACATATTGCGGTAAATTACAGAAGAATGCAAATGCCGGTGAATGTGTTGGCAATTGTTGAATGTATTTAATGCGAATGTATTTTCCTTTTAATGCTGGCGGTGGCGTTGCTAAAATGATTTCTTGCATCACCTCATTCAAAACAGAAGTTGAAATTTTCTTCGTTCTGTTATCATGCACCAACATTGTAGCCTCTAAGGCTTTGTGAATACGTTGCTTCGTTATAGTCGAAGTAAAAATGATTGGAACATCGTTGAATGGAGCCAATTGTTCACGAATTTTCTCCTCGTATTCATTCATGGTATTTTGATCTTTTTCCACCAAATCCCATTTATTTACCAAGACAACAACACCTTTTGAGTTTTTCTCAATCATGTAATAAATACTCAAATCTTGCTTCTGCAATCCCTCTTCCGCATCGATCATGAAAATACAAACGTCTGCTTCCTCAATCGTTCGAACTGAACGCAAAACAGAGTAATATTCAATGTCTTCCTGCACTTTTGCTTTCTTGCGAATTCCGGCTGTATCAATCAACATGAAATCGAATCCGAAAGCATTGTAGCGCGTATTAATTGAATCGCGCGTTGTACCAGAAATATTGGTTACAATGTTGCGTTCTTCACCTGTTAACGCATTTACCAACGATGATTTTCCAACGTTTGGTCGACCAACAATCGCAATTCGAGGCAAGTGATCTTTTTCGTTTACACTTTCGTCTGCTTTGTCAAAGTGTTTTACCACTTCGTCCAATAATTCTCCCGTTCCAGTTCCGTTCGTCGCTGATAAATCAAACACATCACCCAAACCAAATTGGTAGAATTCAGCCGATAAACCGATGCGGTCATTGCTATCCACTTTATTCGCAGCAATGAAAACTGGTTTTTTAGATTTGCGTAACAAAGCCGCAACTTTTTCATCTAAATCTACAATTCCGGTTGTAACATCCACCATGAATACGATGACATTTGCTTCTTGAATAGCGATTTCCACTTGTTTGCGAATTTCACCTTCAAAAATATCATCCGAACCTTTCACGTAACCTCCAGTATCAATTACCGAAAATTGCGCGCCGTTCCATTCACCTTTCCCATATAAACGGTCACGTGTTACACCACTAATTTCTTTTACAATCGCATTGCGTGACTCCGTCAGGCGATTAAACAAGGTCGATTTTCCAACATTTGGACGACCTACTATTGCAACTATATTTCCCATTTTTTAGAATATTGAACATGGAGCATGGAGCATGGAGCAATGACTTTTTCGAATCGATGTTCTATGTTCTATGATCGATGTTCTAATCAATAACCGTATTTCTTTAATTTATTTTCTGTTGAGCGCCAGTCTTTGTCCACTTTCACAAACGTTTCCATAAACACTTTTCCATCGATGAATTTTTCAATTTCGATGCGTGCCTCGCGCCCGATTTTCTTTAACATTTCTCCACCTTTTCCGATTACAATTCCTTTTTGTGAATCGCGTTCCACAATGATCAAAGCACGGATGCGTGTTAAATGTCCTTCTTCTTTGTATTCTTCAATTTCAACTTGACAACTGTACGGCACTTCCTTGTCGCAATGCAAGAAGATTTTTTCACGAATGATTTCTGAAACGAAGAAACGCATTGGTCTGTCTGATAATTCTTCTTTGTCAAAGTAAGCAGGACTTTCAGGAACCAATTCTAAGATTTTTTCCCAAACCGCTTGTACATTGAAATCGTGTAAAGCAGAAACTGGATACACCAAGGCATTCGGTAATTTTTCTTGCCAAAAAGCCATTCGCTCTACCACTTTCGCTTGATCGCTTAAGTCAATTTTGTTGATCAAACAAATCACAGGAACACGCAACCTCTGGATTTTCTCCAATGTTTCCTTGTGATTCATGTCGTTTTCTTTTGTGTCTGTGATAAAAATCAACACATCCGCATCCTTCAACGAAGAATTCACGTAATCCATCATTGCTTCGTGCAACTTGTAGGCTGCATTGACAACTCCGGGTGTATCCGAAAAAACGATTTGATAATTCTCATCATTCACAATTCCGAGAATACGGTGGCGCGTCGTTTGAGCTTTGGAAGTTACAATGGATAACTTTTCGCCGACTAAACGATTCATTAATGTGGATTTACCAACATTTGGACTACCAACAATATTTACGAAACCTGATTTGTGAGACATTACACTGAAATTAATTGGCAAAGGTAAGGAAAATGCAACTAGTATCAAAAGACTTTAGGATGTTAAGACATTAAGACTTTAGGACCTCAAGACCTCAAGACCTCAAGACATTAGGATTTTAAGACATTAAGACAATAGGACTAGTTCATTTTAAATAAACTAATTTAAGTTCTGGAGATTGAATTGGTTCTTATCGATGTTCCATATTCTATGCTCTATGCTCCAATCAATTCACAATCATCTTCTGCACCACTTTCACTTCTCCCATTGTTAAGCGCACGAAATACACTTCTCCGCGGTTTAATTTTCTGAATTTAATGGTTTCGGAATGTTGTCCAATTGCTAATTTTTTAAGTGTTTTTTCAAGGCGCAAGGTTCCATCAAGGTTTGTTACTTCAACCAATACATCTCCAGCATTTTTTAAGGTGAAATTCAAGCTTAATCGATTTTCGATAGGATCGGGATAGAGTTGCAATTGAACACCGCCAACACTTTGATAATTCAATGTACTGTGATCGCCCTTTGTTTTGATCAGGTAAACCGGATAAATCATTTCGCTGGCCTTGCTTTCAACTCCTGTGTTGATCCAAAAAATATTGGCTGCAGGACTTTGGATTCCACCATAGATGTAGCCCAGCAAAATGGTGTCACCAACAAATTGATCCATTGCAACAACTTCATTTGGCAGGATAGACAAAGCAGGATTCACAATAAATTCAGATGCTGCACCAAGATAAGCAGGCATGTTTACAGGCATTTTGTATTCTGCCAAGCGCCCATTTTTGTCATACATGACACGCGCAACTGTTTTAATAAATGGAACATCGTTGTCTTGCACCAAATAGGTTGAACTATCATAATATTGGGCAATTCCACCAAAGAACAGGTTGTGCATGGTTTGTTTGTATTTATCATACAAGGAAATGGTTGCACAGTGGTAATGATTGTAGTATTGCGCAAAATCAGGTACAACAGTAAATGAATCTCGGTCAATCACCACCGCATTTAAATACGGTAAATTCACCTCTTTTTGAAAAACACCCGAGAAAGCAATTAAACCATCTTTTCCGTTTGGTAAAATTTGAGGCAAGACATTGAAATCTCTTCTGTGCAAGTAATCTTCGCTTGTTACATCGCCAAGGTGTTTGTAGTTCAGTGTATTGTTATTCACCGAAAAGGTAAATTTTCGAATGCCACTCAAATACGTTTGGGTAAAGGTACCGTTTCCCATTGGGTTGTATTTCCCGTCGAAACGGTGTCCGCCTGTCAAATAAAAGGCATCATCAAGCATGAGTAATTGCCCACCAGTAATGGCGAAAAGTTCATCTTTGACTTGTAAAATGTGCGACGAGAAATCTGTTTGATTGACAATTGCATCAATTAAACTTGGTAAATGAATTGCTGTTAAATAAGGAAAGGTTATGTGGTCATCTACTGTTTTAGAAATTCCGTACCCACCCATCAAAAACAAGTATTCGCCTTTCTGAATAAACTCCATGTTGGTTGAACTTAGTTGTTCTTGCAGACTCGTTGAAAGTGAAGTTAAAGGCGCAACCCAGCGTTTTTTGAGAATGGGATCAATTACCATCAATTGCGTATTATGTCCTGCGGAATCAAATGTTGCCCATGGCTGACGGCGGTGTAAACCATCTAAGCGTCCGCCAACTACCAGCCATTTCCCATTTGCTTGACCAACACCAAAGGATTGTAAGCCACCCAATTGCGGAATGGAAATCGAATCAATTTTTAAATCGTAAGGGAAGGATTGCGTTTGAGCAACTAAGCTTAAAAATAGTGCTAGAGTGAACAAAAAAAGTTTCATGTATCAAAATTTGGGTGCAAAATAAGTCGAAATTCTTTGGTTTAAGTATGACAAAAGTCACATAAGTTCAAAATACTTTCCGTGCATGTAAACTGCCTCGAATTTTGTATTGATGGAATGTTGATCTTGTTTGTTTGCGTGTGAAAGTGTTTCTAAATCGCTTAACCAATCAAATACAAAGGCATAGGTTTTTAAATCGAAGTGAGGATGTTGTTGGTGTTTTCGGTTCATTTGTTGCACATACGCCATGTGTTTTGGGTGATACAACCATGGGTTCCAATGTACTTTTCCATATAGATTTACTCCAGGGATTAGCAGTTTTTTACCGCGTATGAATGGATCTGAAAAACGTTCAATGATTGTATCTTCCGATGCATTCAATTGAATCCGGAGTACATTGTTGGTTGCAGGGCTGATCTTGATTTTTCGTGCATGTGCAGGAGCAAAGTGAACGATTTTACCGATTGGAAGTTGGTGTTGACAAAATACATCAATCATTCCTTCTGCAAATGCGGCACCCATGCTATGGGAAATGATATTCAGTTTTTCATTGGGTGTTAACAGAGCCTTGTAGGTCTCCAATTTACCGAGTGCATATTTTTTACCTGCTGCATAGCGAAAGGAAGCCAGCGAACCGAACCATTTACCTGAGCCGTTTACAAAACTTTCATCATCGTTGTAGGAATCCTGAAAATAGTTACATGCGGCAT
>JACCDQ011374430.1_pt1 | contig 13945 bp, 15 predicted proteins | sample 7446031 | NCBI WGS metagenome assembly JACCDQ01 (sample SAMN15323442, study PRJNA562643) | freshwater metagenome | isolation source: river surface water | place: USA:Blue River Watershed | collected 2017-08-17 | reverse complement strand
GTTTGTTTTCGAAAGCTGCAAGCGGCCAAGGCAACCCCCATTTGGCTAATTTATAAAGAAGATTTAGATTGCCTTTGTTACCGGGACCATGGATCATACAGGGTCTAAGGATATACACGCGCTTTCCCGCAGGAATCTTTTTGGAGTTAATGTAGTATTCAGCAAGTAATTTACTTTTACCGTAATGGGTCAAAGGGAAAGGATCCGCATCTTCGGTTAAAGGATAATTTACGGAATCAGCTACAGCTTTGACGGAACTTATAGTGATAAAAACTTTGGCATTCGATTTTAAAAATGAGTCGTAAAGTCGATTACTATATTTTTCATTTACCTCATAATAAACTGTCGGATCCGATACATTTTTTAAGTCATGGGCTTTACCAGCCAAGTTGACTAATGTATTAGATTCATCTAATTTAAATTTATTTCTTTGAACTAAAACAACTTCTAAATGTGACAAATAATTTATTAGTTGTTTACCCAAAAATCCGGAATAGCCTGCGATAGCCAATTTCATTATTAATTCCAGCTATTCGATTCTCGCAATTGACCATTTTGTTTAACAAAACAAAGATCACATTGAGCAACAGCGTTATCATAAGGTCTTCTTAAAAATCCTCCAAAATCATAGACAACGTAGCCTCTTTCAAACATAAAATTTACAACATCGATAAATGTTGGTATTTCAGGCATGTCGTCAAAAGGGAATAGAGCCACTTCCAAGATAAAAACCTCAGCAATTCCAAATAACATCGACCCCCCTTTTAAAGCTTCCAATTCAAATCCTTGAATATCCAATTTTACAATTTGAGGATAATCAACAACTAAATTTTGCTCGAATAATGAGTTTAGGGTTATAACATCTATTAGCCGTTGTTTACCATTATTTATTAAGTTATCGTTGGGTTCTGGCAGGAATGAAGAACCTGCAAAATCATCCCAAATTGTAAATACTAATTTATCATTTATTGCCCCAATACCATTCTGAAAAATAGTCACATCACTATATTTGGCCTTAAATTCTCTCAAATAGCATTGCATTTCATCCTGTGGCTCAAATAAGTACACTGATGCATTGGGAAAAATTTGTTTTGCGAGTTCACTCCATTCTCCTTTGTGAGCGCCAATATCAAAAATTGCTTGAACATTTAAACCCCGTTTACATAAATCCGATAAAAGGTTATGCATTGAACCTACAGGCTTATTTGCCTTATTATTTACTAAGACTTCTAGCCCCAAAAACCTAAATAAACCTTCAATTAGAAGCTTTAAACGTTGTTTTATCATTACTTTATAATTTTAGCCTTTTGTATATCCAATTAATTGAAAAGCAAGAAAAAAAGTAAATTGACTTAATCAGATTAAAACCAAGGTAATTATAATAAATACTCCAGTTACCAATTGCCATTTTAAATTTATTACTTGATACTGAATTACCTCTTATTCGATAAACACTGTGTGCCTCCTGAATACCTGAGACTCGATTTAATTTATTACATATTTCTAACCAATAAATAAAATCTTCTTGAGCAACATTTGGAATGAAATATTGCTTGCCCAAAATTTCACAATTATACATAACTGTTAAACAACCTATCCCATTAAATTTTACCAAATCGATGTAATTCATTTCTGGTCTAACAATAAATTCTCTTTCAAAAAGCTTTCCATGCTCATCGCAAAAAAAATAATTCATGTGGGAAAACATTAGTTGTCTTTCTTCCATATAATTCACTTGAACTTTAAGCTTGTTATGTAGCCAATAATCATCACTATCCAAAAATGAAATATATTTCCCATTTGAACTTTTAATACCTACATTTCTTGGAATGGATGGGTGACCAGAATTACTAGGGAGTTTGATTATTCTAATTCGCTTATCCTTATTTGAGTAACCTAAAATAATCTCAAAAGTATTATCAATCGAACAGTCATCAACAATAATTAACTCCCAATTTGAATAGGATTGACCAATAACAGAATCTATCGTTTTGCCAATAAACTTACCCGAATTATAGGCAGGTGTAATAATTGAAACAAGAGGCTCTGATTTAATCATACCACATTACGGTTGATCTTAGACAAATACAAGACGAACCAAAAAGCGGGGCTTGTTATCTGAGATTGGAAAAGTAAAAGTACTAACAAACTAAAAAAGCGCTTCCGTCTGACATTGACTGAATTGTATTTGGAGATTCCCAAAAAAACAACACACATTAGTAGTAGGCTAAAAATACCAATATCATTACAAAGATTTGCAAAATAGGTTTGAGCATAAATAGATGAATAATTTGCATTACCTAATACTTCATGCGTACTTAAGTCTAGGTTTAAATGCTTAGCTAGATCGTTGTAAACATGAGGAAAACTCCCCAGCCCTGAACCCAAAGGTTTAATAAATAAAGATGAAAAAGCAAGAAAGTTTACAACAATTCGAGTACCACCAGATGATTCTTGTTCAAATAAAAGCTTTTGATAGTCCACATCCCCTTCCTTGATTACGTAATACATTAAATCAAATATTTGAAATAATCTATTTTCCTTTAAAATTGTAAATCCTGCAAAAAGAAATACAAATACAATTAATATTCCAAATTTATATAGCTTACGAAAGTTTATATATTTTTTGGGTGGAATTAAAAATACTATCGCAATACCTATAGTCAAAGCTGACTTTGTTAAAAATGCGAGCATAATTATAGCCCACTTACACCACTTCAGATATTTAGTATGAACCACATCATTATCCTTATCAAGTTCAAATTCTATTAAATTTAAAATAATTAATTCAAATGAAGCAAAATAACTTGGTTCAGGAGTTAGTATATTAATACCCCTAATACCATCTCGAACTGAATCCAACGTTCTAGGAATTATTGGCCCAAAAATTAAACTATATATATCAGGTAAAAGTAAGTTAAATATACCAACTATTGTCAGCGAACAGACTACTAGAAAAACTATTTTTCGCGAAACAATAAATCTTCTTCGAATAGATAAGTAAAACACGATACCTATTAGATATTTTATACAATCTAAAACAACAATTTCATGCCAAAATAAAAACTGAAGTAATGTATATATAAATAATATGACGATTATGAACAACAAAAATATTTCATCTAAGAATAATTTTATTTCCCTTGAAAAATAATCGCGATAATTCGTAATTAGAATTGAAATTGATATAATAAAAGAAAGGATAGGCTGCGTTTCTACATTTAAAGGTAGAAACCTAAAGTATACCAGGAATAATGAAATAAAAAGTAAGTTATTTAGGGACTTCCTACTAATCATCGGCTTGAATTCTTTCGTACTTTGAAAAATAAATAATTCGGTACCCAAGTTTAATTCCTAGTATGTTCATTAGTATGTATTTAAAAACTGATTTCAGTAAATAAAATGAAGATTGCATTTCCTTTTGGACCGTAATAATATCATTCCACTTTGGTGATGAAGAACGCCCGCCAAGTGAAAACTGAGAAACGACAGATTCAATAATTTCAAAATCGCATTTTTCCATCGCACCTTTTATCCAATAATAATCTGCTGCTATCTGTAAAGATTCATCATAGGGGTTTTCTTTAAAATATGACTTAGGAACAAACACCGATTGATGAGGGGGATTAGATACTAATAGGTGAGTTTTTTCGTTTGAGGTCCTTAAATAACAATCACCATTGAAATATTGTATCGATTTTCCAATTATAACTTTTTGCGATAAGATTCTTATGTCTGGCAAATGAGAAAAGGAAAATGATGAATGAAAAATATCACCAGAATTCATAAATATAATTGAATCTCCCGAGGCCAATCGCAAGCCTTTATTCATTGCATTATAAATTCCAGTGTCATTTTCAGAAACAAATACATCTATTAAATTTTTATAACCTAATATAATTGAAACAGTTTCATCAGTAGAATTACCGTCAATAATAATATATTCAACTTGATCGTTCTTTACTTTAAGTACACTCTCAATAGTTTTTCCTATATTTTTTGAGTCATTAAATACAATTGTTACAATAGAAATATATTTTCTTGACATTCTCTAATATTATTTAAATAACTCTTGTAGATGAAATCTGATAACAAGATACCACCAGATAAATCTAGAGTTCGAGTCTGCCCGATATATTCTTTTGGAGAGGTTAGAATTGGGTGTAATCCAATTAGGATGAACTAATGGGAACCCAAGATTATTGGATTTTAACTTCGAACGTTTTTCTATTGATTTGGTATGTGATGCATCTTCGCCAAAACCAACATTTTGAATCAAATTAACTTTAGGAATTATATATAAATGAAAATTTAATTTCAAATATGCATGTAGCTGATAATCCCATGTTTTAATGATATAATTTTCAAGGATAGCCCATTTGAGGTGGTAAGATAGTCTATTAGATTGAAGTCTATCATGTGTAAAGGAGTATATATTTTCCCGAATATTTTTTAAGTATTGAATATTACTTACCTCATAATTTTGGATAACTCGAGCCCAAGAAGCCCAGCCCCAAATACTACCCGAAGTAGAAAAATCATAACTATCTTGAGATCCCCAATACTTAGAATCGTTTCTACCAGAAATTAATCCCACTCTTGAATCAGTGGCGTACCTTTCTAACATTTCCTTACAATAAGGAAAAAAAGAAATATCTGGGATACAATCATCCTCTAAAACAATTCCCCTATCAACTAAACCAAAAAACCATTTAATTGCATTAAATGGCCCATACTTTACACCTTGATTAGTCGCCGAAAAATTGTAATGAATATTACAATCCCAATCAATCAACGATTTTAACATATTCCTCTGTATAGCTATATTTTCTACATCGGATATACATTCTATTCTAGGTCCATCAATTGCTATATATAAATTCTGTGGTTTAATCTCAACAATAGCATCCATCAATCGTTTAGTACAATTGGGTCTATTGAATAAAATTAATAATATTGGCACTTCAAATTTCATATGTTCAATAATTTCCTGATTCTATTTCCAATAATTTTAACATTTTGAAAAAACCTTTTGAATGTCAAAGCTTGAATAAAAAGCGTATTCGAATAATAGATCCAATAAACTTCTTTAGCAAATACCTTACTAAAATAAAACCAAGGTTTGGCAGGACCTGCAAAATGATAAATCAATATTTCTTCCTTCAGATTTAAAAGGTCTTTCATACAAAAGTGAATGAAATTGAATTTTGGAGAAATATATGTTACATTTTCTTTAAAAATTATATTTAAGATATCTTGATCCCACCACTCAAGCAAACTTGTGTATCGGTTTAATATATTTAATGATTTTTCCCAGACACCAAAGTTTAACCATTTTTTAAAATCAATGATTAAAACTCCCGCATTAAAATAATTGACTTCTTCTAATCCCAATTTTATAAATCTATTTTTCAAATGACTTACAGAGTCGTCTTTCTTGAAATTATGATTTACCGCTCCAATTATTTTTCCTTCAAGATCAATTGCAAATAAGTTTCCAATTGAACCATGTATAATTGTATCAGAGTCTAAATAAAGAATCCTATCATAATTTGTTGGTATATAGAATTCTAATAATAATCTGAAATAAGTTGAAATATCAATATGTCCGTGTAAAGGTAAAATTTTCACGTCAAAGGGAAAATCTATATAAATTGAATAAAATAAATAATTTGAGGATTTAAACTTCTCTATAATAGATTCAAGTTTGTCAAGGCTATGAGTGGAATAATTATGAAAGATTATAATATCAAACTTCTCATTTTTGTTATTTAAACACAAAGAAGTTAAAGAAGCGGTGAAAACATCTAAAAAATTACCACTAATACAATATAGAATTGCATTTGTATTTCTTACTCTATTGAGAAATTTATCCGAAGGCTTAGTTTTCAAGATGTCTTAATACTTTTGCTGGATTTCCTGTAACAATAACATTCGATTGGATACTTTTAGTAACAATACTTCCTGCACCAATTATTACACCATCTCCAATAACAACTCCAGGCAAAATAACAACATTAGCACCAATCCAAACATTATTACCTATTTTAATGAAATTATTTAAAGTGGACCAAGGTTGTTTAGAAATCAGCTCTGATTCATTGAACTGATGGTTTGAAGCAATTAGTGACACAAACTGAGAAATTAAACAATTAGCACCAATAGAAATTGTACCCCCGCAGGCCCTAATATTATTAAATTCTCCTATATAAGTATTATCACCAATGGTAAGCTTTGAATTTCTAAAACCAATATTTAATGGATCATCAAAAATTCTAATTACAGTAAAAGAACCAATTGAAACATTTTCACCTAACTCTAGTGATTCAAAATCTTTAATTTGAAAATCAGCTTTACTATCGATATAAGCGCTGCTATACTTATATATGATTTTCAAAAAGAAAAATCGTGAAATCGCTAACTTTATGAGCCTTTTAAAGATTATTATTAGTTTAATCATTTAGAGATTTTAGGGAAAATACCATTTAAAATTATTCACTCTGAACAAACAATAAATCAATATCTATATTTTCGAATTTTATTGAAAATATAGTTTATGGCAAATAATATCACTTTACTTTGAAGCTTGTATTTATAAAAATTAAATTCATGAATTTTAAATTGCCTCGATGCAATGTTAAAATTCAATATCTTGTTTTCTTTATTTGAAATCTTATACAGATACTTATTTCGAAATAATTCATAAGATTGGATAATCTTGGGGGACTTTTGAACACTAGAGCTATGATTCCTGTATTTAACAAGCGCTATATCAATAAATTTAATGAGAAATTTATTTTTAGACACGTTTAAAAAAAATGGCCAATCTTCTAAATTTAGAATTTCTGAATCTAATCCTCCAACCAAATAATAACTTGACTTATGATAAAAAATAGATGGAGCAAATACGTAATTATAATAGTGTAGAATTTTATGTTGCAATCCCACACTTTCTATATTCCTTCCAAGCCAACTAGATAATTCAATATAGTCTAAAAGACTTTGATCATTTTTATAACCTATTAGCTCTATCCTCGAAAAAAAAAACTTATGTTCACTAATTGAGGCCTCTTTTACAAATTCTTCAATTGCATTAATATTGAAAACATCATCACCGGCCATAGTTTTAACCCATTCACCTTTAGCCTCGTTAATTCCTTTAATCAAATTATTTGTTACTCCTTGGTTGTAAGTTGAATATAATGTTTTAAATAGAAATGAACTTTGATTCAATGCATACCATTCGTCAATAATCGAACATGTATCATCAGTTGAACAGTCATCGCAAATTATTATTTCCCAATTTTTATATGTTTGTGAAACAATACTATTCAAAGTGTCAACTATAAATTCTGAAGAATTATAAGTCACTACTACAATTGAAACCAGAGGATTATTAGAAGAAGTAATATCTTTAAAATTAAGTTATCAATTAATTTTTTAATTCATTATCTGAATTTTGTAATTGAAGTAATTGTCGGAAACTAATTTTGTTTTTTAATTCTAGTAAAGAGGTTATTATTACAAATACGAGAATTATAGTTCCTATAATACTTCTAATAGATAATTCTAAACGATTCATTATCCAGAAACAAAAACTTGAAATTATTAACTGCAAAAGGAATTTTTTCATAAAATCATAATTATAAATAAAACCCAAATGCATTTTAGCCAAAATTAATACTTGCAGTGAATATAATAAATAAGATAAAAGAAATGAGTATCCTAGACCAATCAAACCATAAAAATAGTACCCAACTAAACCAAGTGCCAATACATAAATGTTTGCAATAGCCTCATTCCAAAAGAAAATTTTTATTTTACCTTTTGCCAAAAAAACAAAAGATATTGCCCAACTAAATAATTTGAAATACGATCCAAGCAAAATCCAACATATCAAATTTTTAACTTCGACAAATTTAGAAGAAAATAAAAAGTATAGAATAGAGTCGCCATAAACTAAAAATATTACTACTAGAGGCGATAAAATAATTAAAGCTATTTCAGCTTGTTGATTGACAGCAATTTTGATTTGAAATTTTTCATTTAATGAGGCTAATCTTGGATGATAATCAGTTGCAATCGCAGTAAAAATCAATCCAGTATAATTATTAGAAATAGCAATTGCTGCATTATATAAGCCTAATTGTTCAATATTACCTGATCTTGCAATATAAACACTAATTAAATAATTAGTTGCAATACTAAATAAGCCACTTATACCTAATAAATACCCTTTTGAGAAAATCAGTTTCCCTTGTTTATAGGTTTCTCTTTTTGACAATTGTGATTCTTGAATAGCTAGTCTTCTTATAAATAGCCAAGAGAAAAAAAATATAGTTAGGGAATATATAATTATAGAATAAACGATTCCGCTAATTCCCCAATAAAAATAAAATGGGAATGAAAATAATAACCCAAAAACACTTCCATACAAATTAGCTTTTGCTAAAGAATTTAAACTTCTTATTCCTTGCAAAATCGTCAAATTTGCAGAGGTTAGCTGATTAAATAATACTGATAATGACAACCATATAAATGAAAATGTATATTGATCGCTACCTGAAATAAATTTACTCAACAAGATAGAAAATGATGAAGTTAAAAGCATACCTATAATACCCGTTAACCACATCGTTTTTTTTAATACATATACTTTTGTTGAGAGTTCATGAGGAGACAAAGTATTGGCAACTGATATTTCATTAACGGAGCTTGTACTAATTCCACAATTAACAATATTTCCAATAAGATTTAAGGTTGAATTAAATAATCCGAACAATCCAAATCCAATTGGCCCTAGAAATATCGCAACTATTTTGGACCTTAATAATTGAATTATTACTTGAAATACCTGAACTCCTCCAAACAAAGCTGAGGCTTTAAAAATCGAATTATAACTATTTTTATTTTGCACTAGAAGTTATTTATAATTTTACAAATTTCCTCCACATCAGATAACTGTAGGCAGGGACTAATTGGTAAAGACAATACCTCATTATGTAACATTTCTGTAATAGGTAAATTATAATAACTAAACTCTTGATAACAATCTTGTTTATGTGGGGGTATCGGGTAGTGAATTAATGTTTCAATTCCACTATTTGATAAATAGGAGTTAAATTTTTCACGATTAGCAGTTCTTATTACAAACAGGTGCCAAACATGTTCTTCTTCAAATGGATATTCTGGCAATATTATATCATGGTTTTTTATATTTTCAATATAATACCTAGCTAAAATTTGTCGATGATGATTCTCTGCATCCAAATATTTTAATTTAACACTTAAAAAAGCAGCTTGAATTTCATCAAGTCGACTGTTCAGACCTTTATATTTGTTTATATATTTTTTTGTTGAACCATAATTAGCAATAGCTCTAACAACATTTGCTAACTCTTTATCTCTCGTAAACACTGCACCTGAATCCCCTAGAGCACCTAAATTCTTTCCAGGATAAAAACTAAACCCAGCGGCATCCCCAAGTGAACCTGATTTTTTCCCTTTCCAAATAGCCCCAATGGCCTGTGCATTATCTTCAACAACTTTTAAATTGTATTTATCTCGTAAATAATCTAATTTTTCATCCCAGCATACTCTTCCATACAAATGGACAACCAGTATTGCCTTTGTTTTATTTGAAATATTTTTTTCAACTAAATCGATATTTAGGTTAAATGTATTTATGTCCGGTTCTACAAAAACAGGGACTAAATTATTATCTGTAATTGCCAATATTGATGCGATGTAAGTATTTGCCGGCACAATTACCTCATCTCCCTCTGCCATAAATCCTAGCTCAATATATGATCGAAATATCAACCGTAACGCATCCAACCCATTTCCACATCCAATTGCTAACCCACCTTGCTGATATTTCTCTAATTCATTTTCGAAATTATTGAGTCGTTCCCCTAATAAATACCATCCACTTTTTATAACTTCTGATGCAGCATCAATTAGCTCTGCCTCATATTGAGAATTAATATTTTTAAGATTCAAAAAACTAATCATAATCTTTCTCCTATTTTAAATAAAGATGATGGAACAAATGTTTCGCCATCTAAAATAATTTCGTCAATTGAAATTGCAGTATCTTGGGTTTTAACCCAAATACTACCCGATGAAGTTTTAAAAATTACAGCTCCATTAATACCCTTACTCGGTTTAATAAATTTAATTTCACTTAGTTTATTAATTTCTACGAGTCTGTTCTTAAATTCAAATTTCAAACCAGTACCAAGTGGCTTTGCAAAAACTATATATTTATTTAGGATATCTTTCGTTTTCAGTCCCCAATTAATAACTCCATCTTCTGGATATAATTTTGACGCATATATAAAACATTCTCCTTCTTGTGAAACACCATTAATCTGACCATTTAAAATTTGAAGTAGTTTTTCAGGAAGATTTTCATCTATGTCTCTTTTTATAGCATTTTTTGCATTTAAATATGTTTCGCCAACCTTTATTTCATACTTAAAAGTGTAATAAATATCTCCTGCATCAAGTATTTCAGAAACGGCATGGACTGAATAACCAACAGTTAATTCCCCATTCAAAATCGACCAAGCATTTGCAAAGTTACCTCTGTATACTGGCAACAACCCCATATGAATATTTAAAATATAACTGACATTTTTGATTAATTCAAGCTCGATAATTCGGTTGTAATTTATAACTAAAATAGCTTCAGCTTTCAAACTCCCAACTTCACCAAATTTAAGAATTGGGATGTTCAGGTTTTTCAATTCAACATAAAATTCAGGGTATTTACTCTGTCGGTTGTAATCTGGTATAACTCCCAGGATTTCAAAATTACACTTAAGAGATTTAATCAAATCAAAAATTGGTTGACCAAAGCCTGCCAAAATTATTTTTTTCACAAGTTTTTATTTTTGATGAAGTAACTTACTAATTCTCCTATAAAATCAATTTCTTGAAAACTTAATGATTGATGATTGGGAACAAAAAAACCGTCAGATCCATAAAAAACACTATTTTGGATTCCATTTTTTGTAAGGAATTGTTTGAGATCGCTTAAATCATTAATGATATTATTATTTCTTAAAAGTAATGCATATGGAACGCAATCATTTTCATTATTGAACCATTCTTTAAAACCAAATTTTGTGAATACTTCTAAACCATAATTAAAATTTTCCCTTCTAGTTTTCAAAATACCTTCAATTTTTCTCATTTCATTGGATAAGACTTTGAGAATATAATTTAATTCCGAATTCGAAAGGATTTTGTCGTTATACCTGACATTGTTATTTTGATTATTAACCAGGATTCCTCCTATCTGAATCGGAAAAAATTTTGGTAAACTAAAAATTGAAAAATCCCCATATTTACCAATTTGATTTTTTTTATCTTGACTAAAAAAACACGTACAACAATCCTCAATTATTGGAATACCTAAACTTTTTAATTCATCCATCTTTGGATAAGGATATCCAAATTCATGAATTATCAAAAGTATTTTAGTCTCAGCTGTTAATTCTCTATTCCATTTACAAATTTTTTGAATTACGTTTGTCACGCATGAACTTACGTAAAAATTGTTGGATGTTGTTATTATAGTTACTAAGTCATTACTTGATAATTGAAAGCTATTTAATGCTAATTCGATTGCATGTTTTCCATTTTTTGTAAATATCCAATTATCATGACCAAATTTATTATTAAGATAAAATTCCGCGTAATTATCATCCTGCAGCAAATGATTCGACACCAAATAATCTGTTTTAAATGGGGACATACCAAAATTTGGAACCAAAAATTCATTGGGATTTATAACAAACATCTATAATTTTTTTTGATAAGAGTTCAAAAAACCCATCGTACAACCAATACTTTCTTTAAATTCACACAAGCCATGATTAGGTACGGAATTTACTGTAGAATGGCCAATATCTATATATTCTACCCCTATACATTTGTAATAATTAAATATGTTAAATGACAAAAAATTCATTGTTTTGAATTCCGAATACTTTGGAATATCACCCCAATAAACAACCCTAACAATTGTTTTAGTAACATGGAAAACAATCGCGGAAGCTACTGCTACACTTTCATAAAAAACCAAAAAATAGTCAATCGGAATAGCCGATTCTGTATCTTTCAATTGCTCATAAGTCAGTCTTAAAGGAAATCCCCTCTCTAATCTATTTTGGGCAATTATTTTATATGCTTCAATTCCTCTATTTGATTCGATTTTATGGAAAGATAGTGGATGGTTGTTCGATATTTTTAGACTTCTCCTTGCATTTGGCCAAATATGATCAAAATAGTTGTCATTAAAAAAAACAGTTTCAAAGTGATAATTGACTTCACTCACTGCAATCTCATAACCCTCCCTCTGTAAACAATTTGAAAATTTTACAAATAAATTGTTTCCGTAAAAATATGGTGGCAATACTATTGTGATAGAATCAATTTTTTTGGCTCGAGACCAAATTTCCAAGCTTTTTAAAGATTCTTCAATTTGGTATAACTTTATTTCTCTATTCAAAACATCAAATCCTCCAAAAGGCGCTGAAAAGGGAGATATCAAGGAATTATTTCTTTCCCCTATTATAAGACCTAAACGGATTTTTGAATCTTTAAAAATCAAAAAATGAACTAAATCACATTTTGAGGAATTTAAATTTATGAAGTCAACCGAATTAAATTTGTGTTGATAAGAATTAAAAATTGATTTATAATAGTAAGATGTTACTTCTTCAATTTCCATAGGCTAAATTTATCATAATCCCTAATATAGTCGCTTTCTAAGTAAATTTCTGAAGCTAATACCAAACATATTGAACCGCTAGAAAAATTTTTTATTTCTCGCCATATACCTGGTTTTATATATAAAGCTTCTGAAGGATTATTTAAAAAAAATTCTTTTTTATTTTCACCATCATCTAAGATGAATGTAAATGAGCCACTAGCAGCAACAACCAATTGCTCAAGTTCATAATGACTATGCCCGCCCCTTTCAGCTCCAACAGGAACATCATATAAGTAATAAATTCGCTTTACTTGAAATGGTGCCTTATTATCATTTTGTAGGACAGTTATATTGCCTGAAAAGCTCTTAATTGTGGACAAATTCAATACAACGCAATCTTCAACACTATACATTTACTAAAGTTTTAAAGAATTCAAAATCACGTATGTAATCATTTTCATCGAAACAGTTATCTGAAATAATCAATGCTAAAGAATTTGTAGAGAAGTTTACAATAGTTCGCCAATGGAGACTTGGAATAAACAACCCTTGATTAGACTTATTCAATATATATTTTTTTTCAACTATACCGTCAAAAATATTGACTTCAAAACTGCCAGAAAGAGAAATAATTATTTCTTGTTGAGATTTATATGCATGACCACCTCTAAATTCTCCGCCAGGAACGTTATATATCCAATAAGTTCTTTTTATTTCAAATGGTGTTTGACCAGGGTATTCTAAAAAAGTCAAATTACCCCTTTCATCTTTAATTTTCTGAAACTCAATAATTTCTGGATGTAAATTCATTTTTTGAGATAAATATTAATTGAAATCAATTAATTTGTTTTCAAAAGGCCTAATTTATAACTCCATCATCTTCATCCACTTCCCACTCCCCACCATCATCCCCTCACTAAACTCTTCCCTTCCAAAAACCCCTACGCGAACCTTTTTCTGTATCAAGGGTTCCACCTTCTCGATCAACTGATATAAATACGGACGATCCACATTCCCCACCAGCACCAGGTCCACAAAAGGCGAATTCTTGCCTTCTGCCAGCTCCCCAGTAAGATATACCTGGTCCAAATTACCTAATTTCTTAATGATTTGGTCCACAATCTGATCCAAACCCACAAATTGCAGAATAATCCCCCGCAAGGTCTGGAACATCGGATGCGCCTGATTCACCACATAATGCTTCACCTTCGCATTGTCCTC
>JACCDQ012040772.1_pt1 | contig 13951 bp, 10 predicted proteins | sample 7446031 | NCBI WGS metagenome assembly JACCDQ01 (sample SAMN15323442, study PRJNA562643) | freshwater metagenome | isolation source: river surface water | place: USA:Blue River Watershed | collected 2017-08-17 | reverse complement strand
TATTTTTCGCATGTCTGATTCATTAAACAGCTGCAAATAAAGGATTTATCCTACCTGCCAAAAATCAGGATATACATTTCAGTGACAAAATTCACTGCCATTTTCTTGTAGAGACGCGATACTTCGCGTCTATTTCCCACACTGTAAAGACGCGATACTTCGCGTCTATTTCCCAAACTGTAGAGACGCGATAACTCGCGTCTCCCCCCTTCTTACAACATCAACAACGGAATCAACGACAACGCCACCCCAATAATCGCCACCGTCCAATACGTATTCATCGTTTTCTTTGCCACATTCAATGACTCCACCTTCACTTCTTCTTGCATCTGTGCCTTGCGAAACTCCGCACAATCCTTCTCCTTCTGATTAAAATAGGCAAATTCACGATCCGACATCTGTGCAATCGGACGTGATTTCAGCACCGTATATAGGCTATCGTTACAAGGTGACACCACAGCCGACTGCCCATATACCGACAAACTTGCAACCACTAAACTAAGAACTAGGACTATTTTTTTCATGTGTGTATATTTTGTTTCCGGCAAGTAGCAGCCTTCTTTTGACATCGCAGGTCAATGCTTTGAAAGCGACCCGATATGACAGGAAATTAAGGATACGTGTAGAGACGCGATACATCGCGTCTAGTCCCTTGGCTAAAACCTAGGGTTATTATAACCCCAGGTTTCAACCTGGGTTTTTTTAGGGAAAACACCCTTATATCCTACCAAAACTAATTCCCACCAAACTAGCGACTAGTGATTGACAACTTACCCTTCGGACTTATGCCTTCGGACTCGCGACTGACGACTCGTGACTTGCAACCCATCCCTTCGGACTCCGGACTTCGGACTGACATCTCGCGACTGACAACTAGTGACTAGCGACTTATTCGGACTTTCCCGACCGTTAACTAACTTTCACTGACAAATCAAGTCATTTCCCCAAAATCCCAAAAAACATTTCCGTAAGTTTAGATTCTTAAATCGAATTTATGTTCAACCAACATCGGATTCTAAGGGTTTTCAAGTTGATCACCTTATTAAAAACCTTTCCTGCCAAATCAATTAAACGCCTAGGGCAATCCTTGGAAATCTCGGAGCGCAGCTGCTACCGCTATTTAGATTTATTGGCCGAACTAGGTTTTGAGGTAGATAAAGACCCGAACCATAAATTCTATTTACGCTCCGAGACGATTTTGGAGCCCTTTACAAAGGAGGAATCCCAACTCATCCATGAGGCCCTTTCGGTCGCTGCCAAAAACAATCCCTTGGCCGTTTCCATACAAGCTAAACTCCCCTACTTGGCAGAATCGCAAACCCGAGCGAACCAAGTTGTAGCTGGTCATATAGCCAAGCTCGTTTCCCAAATTCAGGAGGCGATTAAAAACGAAAAACAAGTACGGATTTTTAAATACCAATCAGCCAGCAGTGAAAGCATCTCCGACCGACTCATTGAACCGATTGGATTTACCGACAACTACCAAACCCTCTGCGCCTTTGAGGTCGAATCCCAACAAAATAAATATTTCAAACTCGAGCGCATGGGAAGCCTCGAAATATTGGAAGAAAATAGTAGATATAAAACAGCTCACCAACTGTTGAAACCCGATGCGTTTGGTTTCAACGAAACCGGCGAACGCTTTCACATTAAGCTAAAACTCAGCATGCGGGCCATGCTCTTCCTAAAAGATGATTATCCGGCAACGATTCATTTTCTACATGAACAAAAGGATGGTACCTGGTTGCTAGATGTGGAGGTGAATAGCATGGAGCCAGTGGAGAGGATATTGAGGGGAATGCCGGGGGAGGTGGAAGTAGTTGGTTAAGAGTTGAGATGGATGATGTAAGCGATTTAGTTTCAATGATTAATTAATTGATAGAAAAATATCACACTTTTGAACATTAGACGTATAAGAAAAGTCGTTTTTCACTCAATAAAAAGCAATAATTTGGTTACTTTGTATCCTATAAAAATGGATTTTCATAAGACAAGATGAGATTGGAAAATACTGAAATAACAAAATACACTTTCTCAGGGCACGACTCCTTTCAATGTCGCCAACTTTGGCTAAAAAAGGGATACGATTACGTTCAACAAGGCAAGAATTTTAATGATGATGATGCTGTTGTGAAACTTGGCGTCGGCAAAAATATGGTTTCATCAATTCGTTTTTGGCTAAAAACCTTCAATATCATTAATAATAAAGACGTTCCAACTGAATTTGGGAAACGCTTATTTGATGATGAAACTGGCTATGATCCTTTTTTGGAGGATGATGCAAGTCTTTGGCTTTTGCATTACCAACTCGTAAAAAATGGTTTTGCTTCCATCTACAATATCATTTTTAACGAATTCAGAAAAGAGAAAATTTCTTTTAACAAAGAAACCTTTGTTAACTATGTAAAGAGAATTGGCGAGAGTAATCCCGATTTGAACTTCAATGAAAATACGATTGCAAAAGACTTTATTGTTTTCGCAAACCTTTATAAAAGTGATCCAGAAAGTAAAGATGTTGAGGATAGCTTTTCGGGCATTCTGTCTGAAATAGAACTTTTAAAGACAACTGGAAAAGGAAAGGATGAGCAATTTTTTATTGAAAATTCCGAAAGAGACAATCTTCCTGGATCAATTATTTTGTATTCAATCCTTGACAATTCAACCTATGGAAACTCAATTAGTTTAAACTCTTTGGAGTTTGACTTAAATAGTCCAGGTTCAATTTTCGCCTTAAATCGTTCAGGTTTGATGAATAAAATTGCTGAAATAGTTAATGATTATAATGACATCACTTTTACTGATCAAGCAGGAATTAAAGAATTGCAATTCAAGAAAAAAGCTGATGCCTACACAATTTTAGATAAATACTATGGCAAATAATTTCACTACATCTGTAAATATCATCAGGGATACGGATAGGGAATTTAATTACATCCCAACACCCAATGCTAGACAAGTTGTTAGCCAAATAGTGAATGACTTTAAAAAAGGAATTCGCTCTTTTAATGTAGTAGGCACTTATGGTACGGGTAAATCTTCATTTCTTTTAGCATTTGAACAAAGTCTCAAAGGGCATAAACGCTACTTTGAACCAAATTTTCTTGTAAATCCTGAATTTGATTTTATAAAGTTAATTGGTTCTTACACTTCAATAGTAGAACAGTTTGCTGATGCTTTTGAGGTTCAAACAAACAAAAATCAACAAGAAAACATTCTTTCAGAAATATTCAATCGTTATCATTCTATCAGAAAGGAAAATAAGGTATTATTTATTCTAATAGATGAATTTGGTAAGTTTTTAGAGTACGCAAGTAAACACAATCCTGAAAAAGAGCTTTATTTTGTTCAGCAATTGGCAGAGTTCTGTAATAATCCAAAACACAATATTGTTTTAATCACGACTGTTCACCAAAGTTTAGAATCTTATGCTTATTCATTAAGTAAAACTCAACAACAAGAATGGACAAAAGTAAAAGGTCGTTTCCGTGAAATTACTTTTAACGAGCCGGTTGAACAACTTTTATTTTTGGCATCTGAGCACATTGTCAAGAACTTTGAAACTAAAACTTCAAAAATAGAAATTGAAAAATGTTTGAAGCTCACTACCGAAACGAAAGCCTTTAACTTCAATAAAGATTTTCTTACGGAAATATCATCAAAATTATATCCCTTAGATATACTTTCTGCTAATATTCTTACACTTTCATTACAACGATACGGACAAAACGAACGATCATTATTTTCATTTCTTGAATCTTCAGACCATACAGGTTTGGCTAAATTTAATAAGCAAGAAAATCCGTTTTATAATCTGTCAAATGTTTATGATTATTTGAATTTCAATTTCTATTCGTTTTTAACATCAAAATACAATCCCGATTTTTCTGCTTGGAGTTCTATTCGTTCTTCAATAGAGGAAGTGGAAAGGGCTTTTGAGTCAAATATCAATGATTATATTAAAGCCGTAAAAACTATAGGGCTTTTAAATATTTTTTCTGCAAGTGGTTCAATATTAGACTTGATTTTTTTAAATGACTACCTAATAACTTCCTGTGGCGTCTTAGATGCTAAAAATATTTTAAAAAATCTTGAATCGAAGAATATAATCCGTTATCGCTCTCATTCACAGCGATTCATTCTTTTTGAAGGGACAGATTTGGATATTCAAACTGCATTGATTGAGGCTGGAAATAGGATTTCTGAAGTTGTTGATATTACAACACTTCTTAATAGACATATTCAGTTTAATCCAGTTTTTGCCAAACAATATTCTTTCTCGACAGGAACGCCAAGGTATTTTGAGTTTGTGATTTCTGATTACCCAATTCTCAAAACACCAGAAGGAGAAATTGATGGCTTTGTAAATCTTGTTTTCAATGGTAAATTGAAAGAAAGTGACATCCAAAATAATTCGTTCTTGCAATCTGAAGCTGTAATTTACTGTTTCTTCAAAAACTCAACAGAGATAAAGGATCTATTGTTTGAAATTGAGAAGATTCAAAAAGTTCTAGAAGAAAATAAAGAGGATAAAGTTGCTAAAAGGGAACTTGAAAATATCGTTGAATCACAAATTCGATTATTGAATCATTTTATAACTGATAGTATTTATTCTGGTAGTAAAGAAGTTAAATGGTACTTCAAAGGCGAAGAAAAGAGAATATCAGATAAGAAAGATTTCAACAAGTTGCTTTCTCAGGTTTGCAGTATCGTATATTATGCTACTCCAGAATTTAAAAATGAATTGGTAAACAAACATAAGATATCTTCATCTATTCACTCAGCTAAAAGAAATTATTTTAAGGCTTTAGCTAATAATTGGGATAAAGAAAACTTAGGTTTTGAGGACTATAAATTTCCACCGGAAAAGACAATCTATCTGTCTCTTCTAAAAGAAAATGGCATTTCACCAATAAGAGAAAACTCGCTAGATATAATTTCAATTGATGGGAACTCTTCATTCAATAAATTATGGGTAGCTTCGGAAAACTTCCTAGAAAGTGCAAAGTCTGAACAACTTAAAATTTCTGAATTGTCAGAAATGCTAAGCAAACGACCTTTTAAATTAAAGCAAGGATTAATTGATTTTTGGATAGCGACATTCTTGTTTTTGAAACGTGACGACTTTGCTATTTTCAATGATGAAAGTTATATCCCTAATTTGTCCGAAGAAAATTTGGAGTTGATTGCTAAATATCCAGATAAGTATTCTATAAAGACTTTTGATGTAGAAGGCGTAAAACTAGATATATTCAATAGCTACAGGACGTTTTTAAACATAGCAACAGAGGAAAAATTTGATAACAACTCTTTTATTGAAACTATAAAACCATTTATTGTTTTTTATAAACAATTACCAGAGTATAGCAAAAACACAAAAAGGCTTTCTTCCTCTGCAATAAAAATCAGAAAAGCTATTGAATCAAGTAAAGACCCTGAAGAAACCTTCTTTGAAGCGTTTCCATATGCTTTGGGAACTACTCTTTCTATTTTACAAAAAGACAAATCTAAACTTCAAAGTTATACTAGGAATTTGCAAGATGCAGTAAAAGAATTGCGAACTTCATTCGATGAATTGTTAAACCGATTTGAAGAATTTATTTGTATTGAGTTTGTAGGCAATTCCGTTGATTTTGATGCATACAAATCTAATTTGCAAAAGCGATTCTCAAACCTGAAAAAGCATATGCTTTTGAGCAATCAAAAAACTTTTGTGCAACGATTGGATTCTCCATTAGATGATAAAAAAGCTTGGTTGAATTCAATTGCACAAGCAGTTGCTGGCAAAACCCTCGAAATGTTTTCTGATGAAGATGAGATCTTGCTATACGAAAGATTCAAGTCAATGATTTTGGAGCTAGATAGTTTAACCAAGATTTCTAATACTGATATAGACGAGAGTGAAGAAGAGGTGATTGGAGTTAAAATAGATTCGTTTTTTAGCAAAATTGATCCAAAAGTAGTTAGAGTTCCTAAAAGCAAGAGTGTAGAAATTGAGCATTTAAAAAACGAATTAAAAAACAAATTAGGCAAAGACAACACTTCAAATATTGCCGCTGTCTTAAACCTTCTTAAAGAATTATTACAATGAGCAAAGTAAGACACGTATTGGGCATATCAGGGGGGAAAGACAGTGCTGCTTTGGCTATTTATGTCAAAACAAAATACCCATCAATTGATTTGGAATTCTATACTTGCGACACAGGTAAAGAATTGGATGAAACTTATCAATTGATTAAAAACTTAGAGGTTTATCTTGGAATAAAAATTGAACTTCTACAAGGGGCCCAAAACAGTTCTGAAAACCCCTTTGACCATTTTTTGAAAATGTACGGAGGTTTTCTGCCATCTTCCAATGCTCGTTGGTGTACTAAGAAACTTAAACTAGACCCTTTTGAAAATTATGTTGGAACGGATCCTGTGATTTCTTATGTAGGAATTAGAGGTGATGAAGAGCGAGAAGGATATATATCGACCAAGAAAAATATCCAATCTATTTTCCCTTTTAGAAAAAATATATGGAGTTTAGACGTTGTAACAAAATTGCTAGCCAATCAAAATATGGAGCAACTTTTAGCTCTTTCTAAGAATATCGATTTTGGCAAATATCAAGAAAAAGCCTTACAAACAATTACTCGAAAAGTAGATACAAGTTTTACACTTGACCAAAAGCTAAATATTTTGTTGGATTCCAATGTAAAAGCGTTTAATCATCTAGTTTTTGATTTTTTAAAAACTACGGATTATCCTTTGTCAACCGAGGCGGCTTTTCCATTATTAGAAAATGACGAAGTTTTGGTACGATCGGATATTTTCAAAATACTGGAAGAAAGTGGTGTCGGAGTTCCTGCTTACTACAACAAAATTGAATTTGAAATCAACGGTAAAAAAGGGGAATACGCAAGAAGTCGATCAGGCTGTTTCTTTTGTTTTTTTCAACAAAAAATAGAATGGGTTTGGTTATATGAACAACATCCTGACTTATATAGAAAAGCTATGGAATACGAGAAAGATGGCTATACCTGGGGGCAATTTGAAAGCTTAGAAGAATTAATTCAACCTGAAAGAATGGAGAAAATTAAGGAGGAGTACATTAAAAGAATGGAAAAAAAATCAAAAGCCAAATCACCTTACCTAGTGGACATCTTGGATGATGTTGAGGGTGAAGGTTGTGCATCTTGTTTTATATAATAATTGATTTATGGAATTTAGAATAGAAAGTTGGACTATCAAACAACTCAAAGATAAATATGATGAGGGTAAGCTAAATCTTAATCCTCCATACCAAAGGAAGTTCATTTGGTCTTTAAAAGACCAACAAACCTTAATTCAGTCAATACTTAAAGGCTATGCTATTCCAAATGTTTTTTTATTTGAGATTAAAAATGGTTTTTTTGATATGGTAGATGGTCAACAGAGAACTAGAACAATTTTAGGTTTTATTGAACACCAGTTTAAAACTTTGGATGGGATCATATATGCTGATATAATAAAAAAGTCAACTTTTGACCAATACATCATTCCTATAACAATAATCGAAAAAATAGAAAACGAAGAATCTATTGAGGATTTTTATTCGCTTGTAAATAAATCAGGTATTCATCTTAATAGACCTGAACTTAAGAAGGCAGAGTATTTTGATACAAATTTTTTAAAATTAATAACAGAATTATCAAATAATGAAGATTTTCAGTCACTAGAATTATTCACGGAGACAACTTCAAAGAGAATGAATGATATAGACTTCATTTCAGAATTAGTAACCTATTTGATTGAAGGGATATCTGATAAAAAAATAAAGGTTGATAAGGTTTTTGAAAATGACGTAACAGAAAATAAATACGAAAGTCTTAAAACACATTTTGAAAATATTTTAAATGTATTTAGTCAACTTAATACTTTATACCCTTTAAAAAAGACTCGTTACAAACAAAGAAATGATTTCTATTCTTTATTTGGTTTCATTGACAATAACTTAACTCTAAACACTGAAACGATAAAATACTTTTATCAGCTACTACTAAAATTCAACGATGATATCACTCCTTCAAATGAAAAATGCGAGCCATTTCAACTTTACGCTTTTCATTGTATTAGTCAGTCGAATTCAAAAAGTGCTAGAGAAGAAAGACTCAAAATATTGAATAATATATTTTTAAATAAAAATGAAAAGACAAATAAACATCAAAAAGCCATTTTGAACTATTATGGTTTAAGTACAGATGATGTAGCTACAATCCAAGGTTATTTAAACATTTCTTTAGAAAAACTAAACTAGAGAGTTATGTACTTTAAATACAGTAACATACACTTATCCAAAAAGGATTTCAAGAATACGGTTCGATATAACAATGTGGATTACCTAATTACTCCGTTAAGTGAATTGAAAAAGGGGAGCAAAGGGGGAAATTCAAATGTTTTTAAATTATTGAACCCTCAAACCGATGATGAATTTGTAATTAAGTTTAGTAAATACGACCTAAATAAGCCTAACAATCCTATTAATATTATTTCAAGAATTACAAGGTTTGTTAGAGAAGTTGAGGCTTTGAAATTATCAACAAAATTGCAATCTGATAATATTATACAATATTATTTTGATGATTACAAAGACATTGGGACAAAGCGATTTCATTATTATGTAATGGAAAAAGCAGATTATGACTTAACTCAGTATTTAGACGAAAATCAGATAACAGAGCAACAAAGATTATTGCTTTGTACAGATATTCTTAATGGAATAAAAGAACTGCACATCAACGATATATGCCATAGAGACATAAAACCTGACAATATATTATTTGTAAATAAAACTTGGAAAATAGGTGATCTAGGATTAGTTGAAAATCGAAATTCAGATTTCCCTATTAAAGAATTTGGTGAAAAAATTGGGCCTATTGGATGGCTTTCTCCTGAGGCTACAAATAAGTATTTAAATGAAGGTAAAGGAAAAATTAATAAATACGGTTTTGATTGTGATATTGATGAATACTCTGATGTATTTCAACTTGGAAAGCTTTTTTGGTACATTTTCCAAGGTAATATTCCTTTAGGTCAAGTTGATAGAGATGATTTTAAACTTAAAGACAACGAAATTTATAAGATTATTTTTGATATGTTAAAGCATTCCAAAAATCGACCTTCTATTGAAGAAGTCGAAGAAGGATTTAAAAGCAGATATAGTCATTATGGATTGTAAAAAAAAATTATTTCTAGACTACAACTCCACCACCCCCATCGACCCAAGGGTGCTTGAAGCAATGTTACCTTTTTTAAAAGACAATTTTGCCAATTCAAGCAGCACCCATCATTTTGGTTTACACATCAATGAAAGTGTAAATCAAGCCCGTGAGCAAATAGCTGATTTTATCAATTCGGAGCCGAATGAATTGATTTTTACAAGTGGTGCAACAGAGGCTATTAACTTAGCCATCAAAGGAGTAGCAGAAAGCTATTTCAATAAAGGAAAACATATTATTACCGTATTAACAGAGCATAAAGCAGTTTTAGATACTTGTAATGATTTAGAAAGAAAAGGATATGAAGTCACATATTTATCTGTTCAAGCAAATGGATTAATTGATATAGAAGAACTTAAACAAGCCATTAGACCTGATACTGTTTTAGTTTCCGTTATGTATGTAAATAACGAAATAGGAGTAATTCAACCTATCAAAGAAATTGCTAAACTAGCTCACGAAACAGGAGCTTTATTTATGACTGATGCTACGCAAGCGGTTGGTAAAACTAAAATTGATGTTAATGATTTAGGTGTTGATTTACTTTGCTTTAGCGGGCATAAAATGTACGCTCCAAAAGGAATAGGCGCATTGTACATAAGAAATAAAACAAAACTTACCCCACAAATTCATGGGGGTGGACACGAACAAGGTTTTAGAAGCGGAACACTTAATGTACCTGGAATTATGGCCTTAGCAAAGGCTTGTGAATTAGCAACTGAAGAAATGGATTTGAATCAAAGTAGTATTTCTATTTTGAAATATAAACTCGAGTCTGAATTACTAAAACTTCCAAATACATCAATTAATGGTAATTCTGAAAACAGAATTTACAATACTACAAACATTCGTTTCAAAGGTCAAGATGCCAATATTTTGATTGGCAGAATGAAAAATATTGCAGTTTCTAATGGTTCAGCTTGTTCATCATCAGTTATTGAAGCCTCGCATGTTTTGAAAGCCATTGGATTAAATGATGATGATGCTTTTGCCTCATTAAGATTTTCACTAGGTAAATTCAACACGATGGAAGAAATTGACACCGTAATTCAAACAATAAAAGAACTCAATCAATAAATTTTATTTATGCTTAAGGATTGTGATTGGTCATTAGATAGAGATTATAAAACAGGTTCAGAAAACGAACCCATGCAATTCTATTTGGATGGATTGGCCAACAGCAATGAGTTTAGTTTGCTGCTAGGTTATTTCAGTTCCTCTGCAATCAATTTACTTTCTGTTGGATTTGCTACTTTTATAAGTAAAGGTGGAAAAATGAAAATGGTAATAAACCATTTGCTTTCTGCTAAAGATAAAGAAGCCGTTTGGCGTGTGGAAGAAAAACCTGATGAAATAAGAGTCTTTGATTTAACAGATGTTGTTTCACTAGGAAGGGTTCTTGATGAATACGACACTCACTTTTTCGAATGCTTAGCTTATCTGATTTCAGAAAAACGAATTGAAATAAAGGTTATTAGACCTAAAAATGGGAAAGGAATAGCACATTACAAATCAGGCGTTTTTAGTGATGGTCAAGAAACTGTTGGCTATCAGGCATCCTGCAATTTCACCTATTATGGTCTTTCAGAAAACATAGAGCAACTAGAAGCCTTTTTAAGTTGGGAAAATGGACGGTCAAACAAACTAATTAAAAAGCAAATAAAGCTAATTGATGATTATTTTAATGAGAAAGATGAAGATGTTGAATATGTCTCAGTGAGTGAGATTGAAGTTGTCCTTAAAGACAGATTTGGAAAGAAAGACATCAATGAATTGTTAGTTCAAGAAGAACGACTTCTTAAAAAGAAACAAAGCCTGATTTCAAATCCTAAAATTAAAAAAACTATTGCAAAGCTTTATAGTGATATCGAAGTTATTAGAAGAACTCCACGATTTCCGTATTCAGAAGGTCCTAGAGAATATCAGATTAACGCTTATAATAAATGGGTGGAAAATGATTTTAAAGGGATGTTTGCGATGGCAACAGGGACAGGAAAAACGATCACATCGCTCAATTGTTTATTAAATGAATTTAAGAAAACTGGAATTTATAGAGCAATTATTACCGTTCCTACAACTGCATTAGTAGAACAATGGAAAAAAGAATGTTCAAAATTCAACTTCAAGAATATCATTACTGTCAGCTCAAAAGAGAATTGGGATAAAAATCTTGCATTTTTTAATACGGCCTCAAAGCTAATTGACACTTCATTCATTGTAATTGTCACATATGCTTCATTACCAAGACTAAAGTTTCAAAGCTATTTTACACAACTGCCAAAAGACACTATTTTAATTGCTGATGAAACACATAATTTGGGTTCTCAAGGCCTGTTGAAGTTACTTCCAAAAATTCATCTTGAAAAACGCATTGGATTATCTGCTACACCAAATAGAAAATTTGATGAACAGGGAAATCACGCCATTCAAGAGTTTTTCAATGATAAGCCTCCTTATATTGTTTCCTATTCAATGGAAGAAGCTTTAAAAATCGGTTGGCTTTGTAATTACACATATTATCCACATGTCGTAAAGCTCAAAGATCAAGAAATGGAGAAGTACAAAGAGCTATCTCTTCAACTTTTACGAATGGGTTTATTTGATAAAGAAACAGGTGCTTTCAGAAGCACTCCAGAAATTGAAAAAAAACTTCTTGAAAGAAAACGAATTATACACAAAGCAGCCAATAAATTAGAAGCATTTAAAGCGATTCTCAGAAGTGAATTTGACAAACGAAAGAATCTTAAATATACATTAATTTATGTGCCAGAGGGTATAGAAACAAGTTTTGATGAAGCAGATTATTGTGTTGAAACAGAAGATGAAAATAAGTTGATTAATGAATATACAAAGGCAGTTTCCCAAACAGATGATTCTGTAATGGTAAAGCAGTTTACTGCAAATTCAAGCAACCGAGAGGAAATTCTGAAAAACTTTGAACAAAGTAATATTCACGTGTTGACTTCAATGAAATGTTTAGATGAAGGCGTGGATGTTCCACGTTCTGAACTAGCTATATTTTGTGCAAGTACTGGAAATCCAAGACAATTTATCCAAAGAAGAGGAAGGGTTTTGCGGTTGCATAAAGATAAAATTCACGCAACTATTCATGATTTGGTAGTTGTTCCTGAAATTTCTGATGAAAGTACTTTTGAAATGGAAAGAGGTTTGGTGAAAAAAGAACTTGAAAGAGTTGTTGACTTTGCTAATCTGGCAATGAATAAATTGGACACTTACGAAACATTGAAAAGTATTTTGGACTACTATAACTTAAACCTTAACGATTTATAAATTAATTCTTATGGCAAGGAAAGATGATATACTTAGGAGCTTTTTAACTCACGAGCTTATTGAAAATAAGTATGTGCTTAAATTAGAAGAACTGCCTTCTACTGTTAGAGAAGCTTTAAATTCGGATATTCCGATTATAAAAGCAGTTGCATTAATTGTTGAGGGCCTAGAAAAATCTCCTACAGCAACTGATAATGAGTTGAGAAATAGCGTCCTTCAATATTTAAATACTGCGATATGATAATTAAAAAAATAGAAATAGAGAATTACCTCTGTTATTATAGTATTAATACTTTTCTGTTTGAGGATGGTCTTAATATTATTTTAGGAGAAAACAATGAGGGTAAGACTAAGTTTTTTGAAGCAGTTGAGTGGTTGTTTGATGGTAAAACAGGTGACATAGTTAATCTGATTTCAGCTAAAAAACTAAATGAAATTAGTTTGGGAGATAGCTTTAGGGTATGCGTTTCGATGAACGTAGAACAATATGACATTGAATCTAAAATTACTAGAAGTTTTACTGTTAATAAAAATGCAAATAATGAGATTGAAACGTCAGGTGTTTTTTTTGAAGGAGAGGAAACAGACAATACTACTGGAGAAAGAATTCCAAAGAATGCACAAAATCTACTTGACAGAATTTTCCCTTATCAAATACGAAAGTATTCAATGTTTAAAGGAGAAACTGAATTAAATATATTTGATAATGATGAAGCTCTCGCAAACTTAATAAACCTATTTTCAGATGCCAGGCATTATGATAAATACACAGAAAAGGGTTTTTTTTTAAGAGATAAAGCAGAAAAAGTAGTTGAGCAATCGACAAGACAAAATAAGCAAAATCAAACCGTATATAATACACTAGAAGCTGAAATATCTAAACTGCTTGAAGAAGAAGATAAATTGAAAATATATCTTGATAGTACTGAAGAAGAAAAAACTAAGCTAGAGAAAAATATAAAAGAAGCTGAGAAATACGCTAATAATGCCGAAGAATTAGCAACGATAAACAAAAGAATTGAAAATATTGAGGAAAAAATTTCGCTAGCAAACAGAATTATTGACTTTAATTTCACTACATCTCTTTTTGATAAGAATTGGATTCTAGTAAACTTTGAGCCATTTCATAAAGAGTTTTCGGAAAAAATTGTCGCCCACAGTGTTAAGAGAAGAGAATTGCAATCAGAATTTGATAAGGAAAAGGGCATTAAAGAAGGAGAGAAAAGGTTAAAAGCTGAACTCCTCAATAATGCTGTACCTCTACCAGATAATGTTCCTTCAAAAGCAATCATGGAGGAAATGCTTAGTGAGAAAATATGCAAAGTTTGCAATAGGTCTGCTAATCCAAATGGAACAGATGAAGAAGTTACAGCCTATAATTTTATGATGTCTAGACTTGAGACTTATCTCGGAAGTCAAGCAAT
>JACCDQ012042862.1_pt1 | contig 13958 bp, 11 predicted proteins | sample 7446031 | NCBI WGS metagenome assembly JACCDQ01 (sample SAMN15323442, study PRJNA562643) | freshwater metagenome | isolation source: river surface water | place: USA:Blue River Watershed | collected 2017-08-17 | reverse complement strand
TTTTGTCAAACATGAAGTGTGTGACAAGCTTATCTTGTTGTGCGTAGGACGTAAACAACAAAACAGAAAAAGCAGCAGTTAGTAGTCTGTTATTCAATAGCATAAGCTTAGTTTAGCATGTGTAAAACCGACGTATTTTCATAGAATACGACAATTTCAAGGTGCTAAAGTAAAGAATTCTAATGGAAAATAAAAGGCTTTTTAATAAAAAGGTTAACCCAATTTCTGATAGGTCTTCCACCATAAATCTGGAAGCTCATTTTTCATAGCGTTGTCATAGTCTGACTTATTGCAAGGGATCATGTGATGACGCTCATAGCGCGTTCCACTTTGAGGAGGATAGGGCACTTCCATCCACCAACGCGCAGACTTATTGCTTTTGTAAAAAATGAGCTCACGGGAGACCTCATCCATGAAAACAGTGAATTTGGTATAATCTGCTTTGCTTCCAAAAGGAAAATCTCCAACGCGTGAGAAATAACCTTGTAAAAAATACCAGATGCCTTCAGCAAGTAAATTTGCGCCAATTGGCCTCAATGCCTCTTCGCTAAAAAACCCAATACTTGTGACTTTATCAGATATACCCGCATATTTGGTGATCTGACAAAATTGTACTGAGGTGAACCCATTTGGCGCACCGTAGGTACTCCCCATCTCGTTGGCTTTTATAGATTGGAGGTCAAAACTGATGATGTCTGCATTGCGCAAATGAGGCTCTGCCAGTTTGAAATCTTGGTTGAACTCACCCAAACGACACACATCAAAAAATAATTTTTCAAAAAGCTCATGCTCTGCTGCCCCTGCATAAGGTTGCTGAAAGCCAACCACAGCATGATTAAATAGGTAACATGGACGCTGCAGCAACATATGACTCACATAATTCTTAGCGTTCAGGGATTGTTCAGCACTTCCGATATCCAGACTGCGGTCTATGCTACAAGTATTGACAAGTTGTTCTAATTTTTCATAACCCTGATAAAGCGCCATTGTAAGGTCTTGGCTTCCGCCTACAACAATAGGAATAATGTTGTGCTTAACGAGTTCACTCACTACATTGGAGAGTGCAAAATAGGTGTCTTCTATGGTAGCACCCGGTTTGATTTCACCTAAGTCATAAATTGGCTTGTCCCAGTTTGCTTCTGGATACAACTGATAAAATGCCGTTCGAAAAGGGGCGGTGGAAAGTTGCGCTGATTCTGTTCCTCTAAATTCAGGCACACTAATTATGGCACATCCGGGTCCTTTTAGTTCTGGAAAGGATTCTGTGAACAGAGCTATATGACTTCCGAGTTGTGTTTCTTCAAAATTGATATCCGTAGATACAGGTTGAAAATAGATAGATAAATCGGTCATTATTGAAGGATTTTTGCGATGTCTGGCTTGAAGTAGAGCTCCGATTTGAGCACCTTGCCGTCTTCGCGATAAATTGGTTGGCCATTGGCGTCTAGCTTACTCATGTTGGAACGCTGAATTTCTTCGAATACCTCTATGATTTTGTGTTGAAGCCCATGACGCAATATCGTGCCGCAGAGAATGTAGAGCTGATCACCCAACGCATCTGCAATCTCGACGAGATCCCCGTTTTTGGCTGCTTCTAAATACTCTTCGTTTTCTTCCTTCATGAGGTCAAAACGGAGTTGGACATCAGCGGCGGTAAGCTCTGCTGTTGGTTGTGTGTTATTTTGAATGCCAAACGCATCGTGAAAATGAGCAACCGCCCCTATGATTTCTTTGAATTCCATTGTTTAATAATTCAGAAGTTTGGAAATAGCTGTCGCCACTTTTTGTGCGTTAGGCAACATGGCGGCTTCAAGACTGGAGTTAAGTGGAATGGCCGGAGCATCAACTGATGCAACTATTTCTATTGGCGCATCTAGATATTGAAAACAAGACTGCTGTAGTCTGCCGGCAATTGCTAAAGTGAAGGAATTCTCTGTGGTTTCTTCTGTTACCAATAGAATTTTACCATGGCGTTTACAAATGGCTTCCATGGCTTGCATGTCAAGCGGATTGATGGTTCGGAGATCTAGAATTTCGATTTGTCCGGGGAACTGACTAGCTGCTTCCGCGCTCCAATAAACGCCTCGTCCGTAGGTTATGATACCCATTGATTCACTATTTTGAATCGCCTCTTCACTCGCTTCTTGAACAATTCTCGCTTTTCCGATAGGAACAACGTAGTCTGCACTTGGCTCTATGCTCATGGCGCCTTCGGTTCCTGGTATTTTTGACCAATACAAACCTTTGTGTTCGAGAATAACTACCGGATTTGGATCGTAAAATGCTGCCTTGAGCAAGCCTTTTAAATCGGCGCCTGTAGATGGATAAACTACTTTAATGCCGCGAATGTTTGCCAAGACCGACTCCACACTAGATGAATGGTAAGGGCCACCTGATCCGTAGGCACCAATTGGCACACGGATGACGCAACTTACTGGCCATTTGCCATTGGATAAATAATTGGAGCGCGAAACTTCTGTAAAAAGTTGGTTGAGACCCGGCCAAATGTAATCGGCAAACTGAACCTCGACAATTGGCTTGAGGCCAACAGCAGACATTCCGACGGTAGAACCGATGATATACGCTTCTTGAATGGGTGTGTTGAATACGCGGTCATCTCCAAAAGTTTGGGCAAGTGTTGCGGCTTCTCTGAACACCCCTCCTAGCCTGCCGCCAACATCTTGACCATAAAGCAGTGCCTCTGGGTGGGCTTCCATAATTTCACGCATTGCAAAAAGAGCGGAGTCTACCATGACGGTTTTCTTTTTGCCCGCTGGTTCGCGCTCGCCTTTTTCTTCGGTAATTGAAGTCGGTGCGAAAATATGGTCTTGAATAGAACTCGGTTCTGGATCAGGCGCATTGAGCGCGACCTCATAGGCCGCATCAATTTCTTTTCGAATTCTTGCTTCTAAATTGATGAACTCGGCCAAACGGACGTCTTGCTGCTCTAATGCGGCTCTTAATTTTGGATAAGGGTCTGCCTTGGCGGCCTCTTCGAGGTCGTCGCGGTACCATTCTTTGCGCACGCCTGACGTGTGGTGACCCAACAAGGGTACTTTGGCATGAATGAGAAACGGACGGCGCTCAGCGCGCACCGTTGCGATGACTTCCGCTACAGTTTGGTAGCACGACCAAAAGTCAGTGCCGTCAATGGTTCTGGCTTCGATACCATGGAAACCCTTGATGTATTCAGAAATATCTTGAGCGCGCGTTTCTTTGGCATTGGCTGAGATGTCCCAGCCGTTGTCTTGAACCAAGTAAATTATGGGGTACTGCTTCAATGCTGCCATTTGCAGCGCTTCAGAAACTTCTCCTTCTGTGCAAGAGGCGTCGCCGAGAGAGCAAACCACCACAGGTGCATCTGCGGCACTCCAAGTGGCTTGACCCGTTTTTTCTTTATATTGAATACCCATTGCTACACCTGTTGTAGGAATAGCTTGCATGCCCGTTGCAGAGGATTGATGCGGAATTTTAGGTTGGTCAGGACGATTTAAAGAAGGGTGCGAATAATACGTGCGCCCACCAGAAAATGGATCGTCTTTTTTGGCAAAAACCTGTAGCATGAGTTCTTCTGGCTTCATGCCGATGCCGAGCAGAATGCTGTCGTCGCGGTAATACGGTGCAACCCAGTCTTGGGGTTGGAGTTGCATCCCGACTGCTAGCTGGATGGCTTCATGACCACGGGAGGTGGCGTGCACATATTTAGCGGTAATTTCTTTGTTGGACTCGTATTTTTCAGCCATTGTTTTGGCGGTGCACATCAGTTCAAATGCACGCCAACTTAGGTCTTTTTGGTTCGATTTAGCCATTTTGTTGATTCAATTCGACAAATATAAGCATTGCGCTTACATCTCATCCTTGTTTGATTCGAACAGACTTTGGTATTTTTGTCTAAAAAAATAACGAATGCTCGGACTAAAAATGGCCACAGACCCACGATGGGTTCGAATTGTTGAAAAAAACATCGAAGAAATCTTGATTGACCACGCCTACTGCGAACAAAAGGCAGCGAGCAACGCGATTTCTATGATAGTGACCTATCCACAATATCCCGATTTGGTTGAGGCGATGTGTGCGATTTGCAAAGAAGAAATGGAGCACTTTGAAATGGTGCACCAAAAACTCAAAGAGCGTGGACTTCAGCTGGGCTTTGAGCGCAAAGACCCTTATGTCAATGACCTCGCTACTTACCTCAAGCACGGCAAAAGAAACAGCACGCCAACAGGTGTTTTTGTCAATAAAATGCTCTTTGCAGCAATGATTGAAGCGAGAAGTTGCGAGCGCTTCAAAATCTTATCAGAAGAAATCAATGATGCCGATTTGCGCCAGTTTTATAGGTCTTTAATGGAAAGTGAGGCGCGACACTACACCACCTTCTTGGGCTTTGCTCGAAAATACGGCCATGGCATAGATGTTGACGCAGCCTGGAAAGACTTTTTAGCATTTGAGGCCCAACTCATGGAAACATACGGGCAAAAAGAAACGATGCACGGTTAGGTGCATCGTTTACAAATTTGGCGGTGTTATCTAGTAACTTAAAACGAGAGTAAAATTCCTGCATTCACACCGCGCACCTTCGGAGCTGCTCCTTCGTTAAAGACGTCCGATAGGCCATAGGTCATGTACAAACTCCAGTCTCCGTAGCCTACTGTCGCCATGAGGCTCGCCTGAAACGGATTGAACTGAAAGTCGTCTTTGGTTTTGTCTTTGTTTTTCTTGTCATCAGCTTCCCATTTTTGCATCTGACGTGCATCTATGCGGATACCACCAACAATACCTGCAGAGATATTCCAAGCCTGATTGGCATTTTTGCTTGTTGAGATTTGCAATAAAAGCGGCGCTTGCAAATAAGTAGAACTCAAAATATTTTTGGAATAATTGACACCCGTTGCGGTGGCAACTAAAGTATCATTGACGACGCTGAAATCGTAGTCGCCTTTGATAGCGTAACGGTTCCAATTGATACCCAAGCCTGTAACCACACCAAGGTAATCTTTGAAAATCGGGAAGCGCTTTTCAGCAAAATTGAACTGAAAACCAATGCTTTTTGAAGGGTCAAGCGTTAGAAATGAGAGTTCGGTTGTGCTTGCCAATTGCTTATTGGCATTCATGAAGCCATTGACGTTGACGCCTAGACCAGACCAGATAGCGTTGCCATCGCCTGAAGTTTTGCAGTTGTCGGAGTCATCGTCGGATTCCCAATTTTGCTCGGCAAGTTCGTCGTCGTTTTCGATAATAACTCTTTCATCGATGATGATCTTGCGCTGACCTTTCGGAAGTTCGCCTTCGAGTGCTTTGAGCTGGTCTAGATCTGTCATGTCTTTTGAATCTAGAATGACAATTTTCATGTTGCCAATTTTAACTTGAATGGTATCGGAACCATTTACGGAAGACTTGAGAATGGTAGTGTCCATAAAGACGTCTACTCTTGTGACAGAAGAGTCATTGATGTACACCTTTTTCATCTCTTCTGTAAGCATAGAATCCATTTGGTCGATGCGGCCGTTGATCATGATGATGGTGGTGTCGTTGCCTTCGATGCGAACGATTTTCTTGGTTTCATTTTGTTGGGCAAAAAGTGCCAAGCTCGAAAGTAAAAAAGCGGAAAGTAATTTAATTTTCATTGTTTATTGATTTTGACCCTATGACGGGGGTTTTAAAAATTTGTTACAACTTATTTTCTTGTTCTGGTTTTTTCGATTGTAATGGGCCCGAGTTGAAAGACCAGTTTGTCTTGGTGAGGTGCGGCTTCTTCTACTTGGTAGCGAACCGGAATACCGACAGACTCACTGGCATAGCGCGCCAAAGTTTCTAATTTCAGATCGGTATTCGGTTGGGCTGTTCCAAAAAGTTTTTCGTTTGTTTTTTGTAATAAGAAGGCCTTCATGGTTATCGGTTCTTTTTGGAAGGCACTTGGCGTTGGGTTAGCCTGGTTTGGCTCTACGTTTGAGGCAATGGCCTCTGCTTCGGGTTGAACAATGTTCAAACTTGAAACTTGAGCATTTGGAATTTCAGGTTGCGGTTCAAGGGTCTGGAAGATTTCCTGGGCAATGCAATCGCGAGGTGGCTCGCCAACAACGTGCGGATGTATGGCAACTTGATCAAAGTGAATTGGTGCAACAGGTGTAGATTTTATAAGCGCTATTTGTGCTGGGGTTGATTTTTTATTTGGAACCACTCGTGCTTGCTGCCTAGTTTTACCTTGGATTGGATCTTCATGCGTATTGGCTTGTCCGATTAAAAATACCGCCAATAAAACAGCAGCTGCCGAACTCATAATTGTGGCATATGGTTTCCAATTCAGGGAGCGAATTGGAGCGCTTTTGAGGAGCTTATTTACTTCTGGATAATGGATGGTTTGATCCGCAACAAGCTTCGTATGTGCGTATTGCTTTTGAAATTTTTGGTAATGTGTGTCTTCGGCATAGGCTTGAGCTACTTTTTGCTCTTGCGCATTGAGTTCGCCTTCTAAACTGCCAATTGCTAATTTATCAAATGGATGGCCCTCCTCATTTTCGTAAATTGCTAAATCTTCTAATAAAGGATGTGAAAATTTTGTAGCGTCAATTTGAATTGAGGGCGAAATCAAGGTTGGAACATCTTCTAAATCAAAAGCTAGCTCTGGATTTTCTTGCACGAGGGCATCGAGCAGGGCTTTTTCAGCGATGCTTAATGTGCCTTCGTGGAAAGCCAAAATAAGGTGAGCGATTTGTGCTTCAGGTGATTTCATATCAGTACCTCCATTTTTCCGATGTATTGTTTTAAAAAGCGACGGGCGCGAAAAATATAGACTTTGACTTGATCTACAGAAATGTTGGTGAGCTCGGCAATTTCTTGGTAGCTGTAACCTTCGTAATCGCGGAGTGTGAGTACCATGCGCTGGATTTCTGTGAGTTGGGCAACCCCTTCGTTAATCAGTTGTTGGACGTCGTGAGCCACGCCTGCATCTTGCACGGGATCTGGCAATGAGTTCAGGTGTTGGTGTTGGAGCTGTTGACGACGCGCACGGTCTATTTGTAAATTAACGATGGTCCGAAAGAGATAGGATTTGACGCGTTGGTAGTCTACGGTGTCTACACGTACCCAAAGGCGCTCAAAGGCATCTTGAACGAAATCTTGCGCGAGATCGGGGTCGCCTACATTTTTCAATGCAAAGCGATAAAGCCGGTCTGCGAATTCCTTCACACATTCGTTATATTGCAGAACAGTCATAAAACAGCGCTAAGACGAAGTGCCTTCACAAAAGTTACACCAAACTATTCAGCTTTTGCTGCGGTCTTGTATTTTTGACGGTACTTAAAGTAGAGTTGCTCTTGAAAATTACTGGTTGAAACGAATTGTCCGTCGACTAAAATTGTGGTGAGCTGGTTACTGCGCATATCAAGCGCAGGTCCTTTAGAGACAAAGAACGTTGCCTTTTTACCCACCTCTAGGGTACCGTAATCTTTATCGATGCCCATGATCTGACAAACGCTTAGCGAAATCGCTTTCAAGGCCTCTTCTTCACTCAAGCCATAAGCAATTGTTGTGCCCGCTTGAAAAGGTAAATTTCTGGTATTCATGGGCTGCATGTCTCCGTCGTTTTGTATGCAAAATGCAATACCTTGTTGCTTGAGCAGCGCAGGCATTTGATAGGGCAGATAAGTCAGTTCATCTTCGCGTTGCGGGAGACTATGGACACGTGATAACATCACTGGGATTTTGGAGTCGCGGAGTTTTGCGCCAACTAAATAAGCGTCGTGGCCGCCAACAATGACAGGAAAGGTCAACTGAAAAGCTGCAGCAAAATCGATGACATCCACAATTTGCTGAATGCTTTCGGCATGAATATACACGCGTTTTTGCCCTTTGAAGCAGGCTTTCATGGCCTCTAAACGCAGGTCAGAAGCTTGCTCACTTTTGGCTTGAGCATAGGTTTGAGCTAATTCAAAAAACGTGTAAATCTCCCTTTTCTGTGCTTGGTAGTTGGTACGATCCGAGGGCCAATTGAGGTGAATACCGTCGTCGGTTAAAACAGTGGCGTCTTCCCAGTTCCAGCCGCTAAGTTTCATGACTGCCGAACTACCGGAGATCCAGCCGCCACGTGGCGTAGCCTGCACCAACAAGACCCCATTTGTGCGGACGGTCTCGACAACTTTTGATTCGACGTTGTAGGCAATTTGTGCCCTTACATGAGGGTTCCAGTCACCAACGTCATTGAAATCGCGGGTTGCGCGCACAGCGTCAATTTCTGTGAGGCCAAGCGTATTGTTTGCAGAAACCAAACCGGGATAAAAGTGCTGACCATTGCAATTGATGATCGTATCCCAGTCTTTGCTGTTGAAAGTTTGGGTCAATGAATTTTTGACAAAAGCAATGCGGTCATTGACCACACCAATAGCTGCTGACTCAACAATGTTGCCATTGCCGATGTGTGCCGTGCCATGTAATAAGAGAATCCTTTGCGAAAGTGAGTTAAAACTCAAAAGCAATAGCAAAATAAATATGGTCGTTTTCATATTAGTGGGAATTTTCAGTTTCGGTTGCTTCTTCACCTAACGTGTCGCAATGAAAATGTTTTTTGACTTTCTTTTGAGGTGCTTTGCTCGCTTCTCCTCTTTCGTTTGCGGCAAGCATCAGGCTTAAAATTCGCGTGCGCTCTTGTTCAATTTGCAGTTGTTTTTGAGCTTGCTCCTTTTCTTCGTAATAGACTACGCCATCCACCATGGTTAGTGAAACGCGCGCTTCAATACTCAACGGATTGGCAGTCCAAAGCACTAAGTCCGCTGCTTTACCTGCCTTGACACTGCCCATTTGATCGTCAAGATGCAGGGCCTTTGCCGGATTGAGCGTCACGAGTTTCCACGCCTGCTCTTCGGAAAGACCGCCATATTTCACCGTTTTCGCAGCCTCCTGATTGAGTCGTCGGCCCATTTCGGCGTCGTCTGAATTGATGCAAACCAATACGCCTTGTTCGGTCATTAGCGCCGCGTTGTATGGAATTGCGTCATTGACCTCAAATTTATAGGCCCACCAATCGGAAAAAGTAGAACCCGCAACACCGTGTTTATGCATTTTATCAGCGACCTTGTAACCTTCTAAAATATGTGTGAAGGTATTGATTCTAAAACCCATGGAGTCTGCAACGTGCATGAGCATATTGATCTCTGATTGAATGTAGGAATGGCAAGTGATGAAGCGCTCTGAGCGCAAAATTTCGGCTAAAACTTCAAGCTCTAAGTCTACTCTAGGAGCTACTTTTATTTTACCTGCTTTAAAAGCATCCCACTCTTTTTGATACGCTTTGGCGCGGTAAAAACCATCGTAAAAAACTTGTTCTACCCCCATGCGTGTTTGCGGAAAGCGCACTGTATTGAAATCGCCCCAATTGGCCTGCTTGACATTTTCGCCTAATGCGCATTTGATGAATTTCGGTGCGTTGGCAATCAGCATTTGATCGGGATTCACGCCCCATTTGAGTTTGATCAGTGCCGACTGGCCGCCAATAGGATTTGCCGATCCATGAAGTAATTGTGCTGCGGTAACGCCTCCGGCTAATTGTCGGTAAATATCAATGTCGTCTGGATTGACTACATCGGCAATGCTCACCTCGGCAGAAATGGCTTGGCCGCCTTCATTTACACCTTTTGAAATGGCAATATGCGAATGCTCATCGATGATGCCTGATGTGAGGTGTAGACCCGTTGCGTCAATTACGCGGGCACCTGTCGGTGCGGCCATATCTTGACGACTCACCTGCTTGATTTTTCCGCCGACGACAAGGACATCTGCACCTTTGATTACACCTTCTTTCTCATTGGTCCAGACGGTGGCATTCTTGAAAATTATCGTTTGTTCAGCAGCCTTTTGGGTGCTTCCGAAAGCCATGTTTGGAAACCAAACTTGTCCGTATAAGGTAGAGTCGGGCTTGATGGCCGTGGGTGACGTTATTGGGGTAGTTTGTTGTTGAATAGCACTCCAATGAAACCATGCACCTTTGGCATCGGTACCATCGCCTTCGAGCACGAGGCCATTTTTGAGCGCTTTGGCATGCAGCTGGATGAGTTGCGGATTGGACGTAGCTAAAGACAAAAACTGAATAGACACATCTTGCTGCTTGAGCTGAATGGTGGCCTTGGTGCTCAAGGTATCGGAAGCCGTTTTAAGAAGGATTTTGCCTTGTGGCTTTTCACTTGAGCCAGTCACAACCAATTCGTAATTCTCGTCTGCAATGCGCAGCGCATAAGTACCGAGTAATTGAACCGAAGTGGCCGATTTCCAAATGCGCACCTCACCCAAACTCCATGTTTCTAATAACTGTGCTTCATAAGCGAAAGGATCGGCACTAAAGACTGAAAAACTTGCCCATTTGCCAGTTTCTAGCGTGCCAACCTGAGCTGAAAGCCCCAACCAATTAGCAGGCACTGTAGTGAGTGCAGCCATGGCATCTGTAGGCGAAAGCCCTCTGGAAATGACTTTGCGCACGGCCGTCCAAAATTGATCGGCATTTTTGAGACCAAAAGAGGTGAAAGCGATGTCTAGGCCTTCTTTTTTAAGCAGCATGGCATTGCTTGGTGCTGTTTCCCAATGTTTGAGGTCCGACAACGGGATTTCACGTGCTAAATACGGGTCATTGACCTCATACGCTTCAGGAAACACAAGCGGCAAAACCAATTTGATGCCTTTAGATTTCAATTCGTTTGCAATGGCATATTCGTTGCCCGAACCGATGTAAAGGAAATTGGTCTTGAATTCGTTGGCTATTTTTTGAGCGCGCAAGATTTCCCATTTATCTTCAGTTTTGAAAATTACAGGCAAATTGCGCTGGCTCTCCCACTCTGAAAGCGAAACCGAAAACGGCAAAAGCGCTTTATTTTTACTGTAATAGTCGAGGTCGTAGAGCGCTTGTCTTAACAGCGCAATTGAACCCATTTGCGAAGACGGATAGGTTTGATTGCTCCCCCCTTTTGAAAAGGAAAAAACTTGTGCTGCTTTTGGCGCAAGTAATTGTTTGTCTACTTCTGTTTGACCCAGCGCCACAAACGCCGCGCTTCCTCGCACGATGCCATCCATGTGGTGTGTGAGTGCAAATCCAAAACCCGATTGCTGCAGCTGATCGCTGTTGTTTTCTATCGCTTTATAGGCTGCAGCCGCGTTTAATTCCGGATGCACCGCTTCATTCCAATAATAGGCGCCTTCCTTATTAGACTCCAATTGCGGACGCCAGCCGTTGTTTTTAAATGTAACGGGATCGAGGCCAACACTGCTGTACATATCGATAAACGACGGAACCAAGACCTTTCCTGTGTAATCTAGCGCCACCGCGCCATCTTGTTTGAGGTTCTTGCCAACCTGAATGATTTTGCCGTTTTGCAGCAATAAATCAGTGTCAGTAAGCGTTTGACCTGGCTTCACCATAATAGTGGCATGCTGGATCAATACAAATTTGGGCTCAGAGGCCTTGACGCCATTTTCAGGGCCAAACTGCGCAGACAATTCGTAGGAAAAGAATAGCGCAAATAGAAAAAGAAGTAGGTGCGTTTTCATAAGCCGTGAAAATACAAAATCTTCAAGGAATAGCACGAAATTTGAAAGTTAGATTAAAAAACGTACTTGAGCGCTTCTCGTTTGGCAAGACCCCCAAGACCCTCTTGCGCAACGACCTCTCGGACCCAATCTGGATTCCATTTGGAAACCTCGCGCAAAGACCAACCTATGGCCTTTTGTACAAAAAATTCTTTGTTTCCCTTGAAGCAATGAATGTAGTATTGAAGCAATTCAAGGTTTGTTTCTTGTTTGAACTTAAGCTGATGAATCAATAAAGAACGGTGCAACCAAAAATTAGAGGAACTTTCCCATTCGGCCGCTCTTGTTGAGAATTCTTGAGGAAAGTGCTTGGCGTAATGACCCACAACATGAGAAACCAATAAATCGATGGTATCCCACCAAGGTTTTTGGGTGATTAAAAACTCTAGTTTAGGCAAATCTGAGACCGCAGCTCTTTTTTTGTAGTCGGAGATCAGGGCGTCTAAAGCAATATATTGTAGTTCCCTGGCGTCGTGCTGCCAGCATTCGTCGATGAAATCCCAGCGCGCGGTGTCGGAAAGTTGAGCCCAATCTTTTTTGAATGACGTAAATATATTTTTTCGGGGTGCTGCTGTAACGCCAAGAAAAGTAAAGCGGTTCTTCATGTATGCCTCCATGGCAGGGGCATGTGCTGCATCTCTAATTCTTTCTAGCTCAAAGACAATTTGTTGTAACATTAGCTGCTGATTAAAAAAAATGGCAAATCATAAGCCGGGTTCTGTACCAATTGCTGCACGCAGCTTTGGTGTCTATCATTTATCTAGCACTGCACTCGCGCGCAGCGTCAATCGACCTACCCTCCGAGACGAGCGAGCAGCCCGTTCTGCTTGCGCAGACCTCGGTATATTTGGTCTTTCAGCTCGTAAGGTTTACCCTGCCTTGCACATCACTGCACAAGCGGTGAGCTCTTACCTCACCTTTTCACCTTTTCCTCGGCAAGCCGAGGTAGTTTGTTTTCTGTGGCACTAGCTGTATTGTAGCAATTCCTTGTTACAACCCTTCCCGTTAAGAAGTACAATGCTCTGCGCTGCCCGGACTTTCCTCTTTTCTAATGAAAAGCGATAGACTGATTTGCCGATGTAAAGGTATTAAAGTTTAACGAGCTTTTTGACAGCTACGCCAGACATTGCCTGAATACGCACTGTGTAGGTACCGTTGGGTAGCGTTGAAATATCAAAGTAGCCCTGTAAAGCTGCGTTTTCATGGCGCAGCACCACGCGGCCACTGGCATCTATAATTTCTAAAAACTCAAAAGGCTTTACAGCCTGAAAGTAACACCAATCGGATGCTGGATTGGGATAAAAAGAGATCTCGAATGCTTGTGTTGAGAGCCCTGCGTCTAAACCGAGGTAAATGTCTTGGTATTCGATTGTAGGGGTTAGATTTTGACCAAATCCGCCAACGGTGGCACGCACCAAACATTCTTTTTTACCGTTTGTCCACCATTCGTATTCGGTAGTTACAAAACTTGGTGGTGCAAACCAAGATCCTGTGCCGAAGAAAGTCTGGTAGATAGAGTCATTTTCAGCGATATCGTGGCGGATGCGCAACGCATCGAAAGTACCAAGTGGCGTGGTGATACTTCCCCAGCCGTCTACCACTGAGGTACGCTCGCGGTGCTGTATGAATTTGATATCAGTTGCCGGATTGAGGTCAATATAGGTATAGCCTCTTGACGTGTAGGTGTAGTTAAATTGGAGTGGCAACTCGTAGCGGGTTTCAATGGTGTCTGACTTAAAAGGAACGCCCTGGCCTTGCACATCGATGGAATACCCGATGCTGTTGATTTGGGAATTGGTTCGGCGCGTATATTGACTCAAATTAGAAAGCTCAATGGGTAAAAAAGCCGAGAATTGATCGATGGGCAGATCGTTGGTGAGATTGAAATACGTGGCTTTATAAGGTGTGGAGGCAATTGGGCCGTAAGTCGCGAGAATGAGCAATGAACCAAAACCGATTGGGTTGTAGTCAATTAATGTTTGACTTTGAGCCGTGAGTTGGGAGAAGTCCCAGGTGGCATTGGGGCCCGTATTTTGAAGATCAATATTAAGCGGGTTGGCTAAGCTCAAGCGAAGGGTGTCGCCAGCTGTAGCGAAGTCATTGACTTGAAGTGTAATTTGGGCCAAAGCAGCGCCCGTAATACTCAAAAAGATGCTAAAAATGAGTGTTTTCATAGGATTGATTGTTCTCCAAATTTAGGTTTTTTATTCGATGGATTGGTGCTAACTTTACGACATGTCGGAATTGGTCCAGGAATTTCTGCTCTCATGGGAAGCTGAGTTATTGCAACTTAGGGTCAATGACCCCTTGATAGACCTCCCTTCCACCGCTTATTTACCTGCTGAAGCCAATCTTTGGGCAGACTCCCCAACAAACCGACAAATACTCAGAGA
>JACCDQ010221999.1_pt1 | contig 13960 bp, 17 predicted proteins | sample 7446031 | NCBI WGS metagenome assembly JACCDQ01 (sample SAMN15323442, study PRJNA562643) | freshwater metagenome | isolation source: river surface water | place: USA:Blue River Watershed | collected 2017-08-17 | reverse complement strand
GGCTCGAGTTCTGGAAGGCGAAGCTGCCGACCTACTCGCCGCAGCCCACCCACGCCTGCATCTTCTCGGGCTCGCTCATCTACACCCGCACGCTCATCGAGCTGCTGCGCATGACGCCCACCCGCGTGATGGTGATGGAGAGCTACTTCACGGGCAACGACTTCTACTTCGAGGAGAAGTACGAGCCGGTGCCGAACAACTCCGACCTGCGCCATGCGGCCGTCTACAAGGCGCTGCCGGTGCCGGCTGACGCCAACGAGTACGACCGCGAGCGCGTCAAGGCCATCAACAAGGTGCTGATGGGCAAGAACAAGAACGTCCAGCAGCCGGAGAACCCGACGCCGCTGCCGTTCAAGGCCGGCGAGCGTCCGCTGGTGGTGGTGCTGGGCCAGGTGGTCAACGACTTCTCGGTCATCAACTACGCCGACCGCGGCATCTCGACGGTTGCCTTCTACCGCTCGCTCATCGACGCGCTGGTGCGCGCCGGCTGCAACGTGGTCTTCAAGGACCACCCGTGGGAGCTGAAGAAGACGCACGTCAAGCGCCCGTTCACGCGCCAGCTCCTCGAGCAGTGGCTGGACACGCAGGACGAGGAGTTCCGCAGCCGCGTCTTCATCGACACCGAGCTGGACATCCTCAAGCTCTTCAAGGCGTGCGACTTCGCCTGCGGCCTGAACACGCAATCGCTCATCGAGGCGGCCTTCGAGGGCGTCAAGCCCACGACCTTCGGCAACGCGTTCTACGGTCGCAAGGGCTTCACCCACGACTACGACCTGGCCGACGTCGAGCGCTTCGCCGCCGACATCAAGTCGGGCCGCATCAGCGGCACGCTCACCCTGGAGGAGGTCGATGCGTTCGAGCTCTTCCTGGTGAAGTCGCTGCAGAAGCACCTGGTCACGGTAAACCCCTCGGGTGTGTCGATGATTGGCGCCAAGCTCACGCCGCCCGCCACCATCGCGCTGGTCTCGCGCGACGCCGTGAAGAAGGCAGCTGCGGCCCCGGCCCCTGCCGCGGCCAAGCCCGCTGCGGCACCTGCCGCCGGCAAGGCCGCCGGAGCGCCCGCCGCTCCTGCCAAGCCTGCTGCACCGGCTGCTGCGGCCAAGCCTGCCGCTGCGGCGCCGGCAGCCGGCACCGCGGTCGTCGTGGTGCCCGAGGCGAAGGAAGACACGCCCGAAATCATCGAGGCGCTCGCCCAGCCCCCGAAACGCTACACGAGCAAGCTGGACAAGCTGCTGCGCAATCCGCTGGGCTTCATGCGCGACTCGCGCATGTTCCGCCGCACCGCCTGAAGTCGGGGGCGTGCGCCCCTCGCAGTGAACTTGTGACGGCCTCGGGACTCCAACGGGACTCGAGGCCTTCACCTATCGGACCTTCCCAATGAAAATCGTCTCCTTTGGCTCCTGCCTGTCGCGCTACACCATCGAGGCCCTGCAACGGGCGCTCCCGGGCGTGACCCGCGAGGGCCACGTGTACCACAACCGCGTGGACACCTTCGTCGACACCGTCGTGCTGCGCTCGCGTCCGTTCGTGCCGCGCGAAGTCATCGACGGCCTGCGCTTCAAGCCGGGCATGGAGCGCGACTCGCTCGCCATCATCAACAACCAGATGCGCGACGCCAAGGGCACGATGGGCCGTCACCTGACGCCGGCCTCGGCGCCGGGCTTCTTCGACGGGCTGGAGAGCGCCGACGTCATCTTCATGGACAACTTCATGGACATGGGCGCGGGCCTGTACCAGCATCAGCCGACGGGCTCGCGGCTCTTCTTCAACACCAAGGCGGTGCTGGGGGGCATGAAGGACATGCAGGGCATCGGGCTGCTGGACACGAAAATCGCAGGCGTCAAGTGGGCCTCGCTCTTCGAGTGGGTGCGCGAGCGCAACCGCCATGCGCCCATCGTCTTCATCAACTTCCCGACTCGCCACCACACGAACGCCGTCGTGCGCGCCCGCTGCGACGTGATGGCCGCCGCCATTCCGCGCCGCTCCGACGTCATCAACGTGCCGGTGGTCGACATCGCCAAGCACGAGCTCTGCCCGGGCACGCAGTCGCACTTCATCCCTGTGGTCTACGACCGCTACGTGGACGGCCTGCTGCCGCAGCTCAAGGCCGCCTCGCGCGTGCTGGTGGCCACGCCCCAGGCCGAGAAGAACGCCGTCGAGATGGGCATGGAAGCGCTCACCGAGGACGCCATCAACGACGCACCGGCCGCGGCGGCCCCCAAGGCGGCCCCCGCCGCCAAACTCGCCGACCACGTGACGGGTGCCTGAGCCCGAGGCGGCTCGCTCCCGGGCTCGGACCTTCGCGCGGCAGGACGCCGCGCGTGTCTCCCACGAATCTGTTCTGACGAGGCGCTCCGCGGGGCGCCTCGTTGCATTGGGCGGGTCGAAAGGTCCGGCTCGACTCGGGTGCATAGGCGCTGACCGGCGCAACGCGCCCATCGACGTGCTCGTAGAAATGGGCAGTATGCTGACCAAAAGGCGGGATTTTGGTCACTGCAGTGACCAAAGCATGCCCGCGAAGAAGCCGCCTGGCGCGCTGAGGAGGCTGCCAGGGTCGGCTCGCGAACCTGCTGAAAATGTCCAGCAAAGTAGTCAAAAAGGCGGTTTTGTCTACTTTGCTGGACAAATGAGCACCCTGGAGAGCGCCCTGGCGAGCGCCGGCACAGGCGTGGTGCGCCCTCGAATTGCGGGCAGAAAAGCCCGGGCCCGTCAGGGAACCAGCAGCTGGTGGATGCGCACGGCGAGCGCCGGCGCATCGAGCTGGCGCAGGGCCGCACGAAGAGGCGCGAGCTCGCGCTCGTCGCAGGACTGCACGGGCATCCCGAGGGTGGCGCCTGCCAGAGGCGCATCCAGCTGGCGACCTGCGAGCAGCACCCGCACGCCGCACCAGCTGAAGAACTCGTCGGGCGTTCGCAAGCAGCTGGCAATCTCGAGCGTGACGTCGCCCGGAGCACCATAGAATGCGTCTTCGATAGGCACCGCATAGACCACACGCAGCACCCCGGACGGTGACGTGTCGGCGAGATGGCGCACCTCGTGCGACGCATCGGCGAGGCCCTGTGCAACAAGAGCCTCCCGCAGGGCGCGGGCCGCGCCCGAGACGGCTTCGGCAAGCCCTTCGGCAAGACGCTGGTGATGGGCGTTCAGGTCCCTGAGCTGCAGCAGGGTCGGCGTCATTCTGGCAAGGCGGTGGGACGGGGTAGGGGTGCGGACTCGTACGGCGGACTTCCGGGTGAATCGGGGGCGCGCGGGGTCTGGAGGAAGGCCGTCGCCGCCTGAGACTCCCGTCTTTGAATGGGGGTCTGTCGGCGACCGGACGACCGACAGCCCCGCGCGCCGAAGCAGGTGATGCGAGAGGGACACACCGTGCCCCGGATGCAGGACGCCCCTTGCAGACGACTCGCGAACGGCCGAAACGCTCGACCTACCGCTCGGACTGTGGCTGCTACGGCGCGCACCTCCGAACACCGGTGCCCGGCACGACGCCGGACGAGGCGTTGCGGTCCCTGCGCGTGGCCTCAGGCCGCGCCGCCTGTCATCGCCCGCACGGTCTTCACGTTGCGCTCGAGCGCATCGCGCACGGTGAGCTCGTGGTGCTGCGCCATGCGCAGCAGGTTCGTGGTGGTGTCCGGGCGATAGCCCGCCACCGACAGCACCGGCTGCCAGCAAGCCAGCCACCACGCCATCCAGGGGTTCGCGAACATGGGAGCTCTCCAGGTGAGTTGAGCGCGAGACTGCGCAGTCTGTTTAGAGCCTGACTGCCGCGGGGGGTTCCACGACGGGACGCCCCGCCGGGACGCGCGAACGCGCCGAACTTCAGGCGACGCGCCGGCTCTCAGGGTCGTCCCCACAGATGGCCTCGGGGCGCCCCATGCCGACACCGCTCGGTTCGGGAAGCCCGGGCGCTACAGTCTCCATGCCTCACCGTCTGCTCCTCCAGATGCTGCGCGACCCCGCCAGCACCGGCTCGATTGCCCCGTCCTCGCGTCACCTCGCCCGCGCGATGGTGCGCGCCTCGGGTTCGCCCGACCACATCATCGAGCTGGGGGCCGGCACCGGGCCCGTCACGCGCGCGCTACGCGAGGGGCTGCCGCGGGCCTCGCTCGTCGCGGTAGAACTGCAGCCGGACCTCGCGCGGGCCCTTCGGCATCGGTTCGCAGGCCTGCAGGTGCGCTGTGCGTGCGCGCACGAGGTGCTGGACGCCACCGAGCTCGAGGGTTCGGTGGCGCTGGTCTCGAGCCTGCCGTTCCGGTCGCTGCCTGCGTCGGTGCGCCACACGACGGTTTCGAGCATCGCTGCGTTCCTGCGCAGGCACCCGGGCTCCAGGCTCGTGCAGTTCACCTACCAGCCGAGAAAGCCCTTCCCGGCCCCCGCTGGGCTGCGCTGGTCGTTCAAAGAACTCGTGCTGCGCAACGTGCCGCCCGCGGGCGTCTGGGTGCTGAAGGCCGACTGAGCCCGCCCACCGCAAGACCCGGGGGCTGCCGTCTCCGGCCTACCGCCTGCCGGGCTCCTGAAGGTCCGCAGGGAGGGCGCCCGCTGCTTCAGCCCTGCCGGGGCGTGGGAACCCTGGGCCGACGCAACCGCGGGTAGGCCTCAAGCAGCGCCTCGGGAAACTCCGTGCTGCACTCGGCGAGGTCCTCGAGAAAGAGCGGCCGCACGAAGCGCTTGTCGCGCCAGCTGTCGGCCGGAAACGAGCCGAACACCTCGTCGTCGGGCGCCACCCAGTGGCGCGCCTGGGCTGCGGTCGCGAAAAGCCGAGAGCCGCCGTAGCCCAGGGAGGGCCCCACCGTGATGCCGCGGATGCGGGTGAGGTCGCGTGGCGAGAGCGCCGAGAGCAGCTCCACGAGCGGCCCCTGGGGGCGCACGCCACGCGGCAGCCTGCCGGTGGACAGAAAGCGGGCGTAGTCGGCCGGGTTGGTGGCCAGCCGGTGCAAGGATTTGGATGAGGCCATGAGTGGAGTGCGTCCTCGATGCGACATGCTGCCATGAGAGCCACGAGCAGGCGAGAGGTTGGCTGCGACACCGACCCTGCTGTGCCGTCTCGTGCGCCCGACGGCAGACAGAACCGCAGGAGCGGTCGAGGCTCCAATGCGTACCGGGCCCGCAGGCCCTTGAAAGCATTCTCTCCGATGTTCCGAAAGCTGTTCTCCCGCCCCGTGCTCGCCGCCAGCACGCTGGCGATTGCCGCGGGCTCCGCGGCCTGGCTCACGCTGGGCGCTGCCCAGGGTCCCGTCGAGGCGCCCGTCGTTGTGCCGCAGGCCGGTGAGCAGAACACGTTCTTTGCTCCGATTCGAACGAGCGGTGAACCTGCCGCCCCGGCCATCGAGGGGCCCTCGCAGGGTGCGGGGCAGCCGAAGCCGACCGCGGCGGCGCCTGGCGCGGGCGCGACGCCGAGCTGGCTCTGGGGCCTGCCCGAGAAGGACCGCCATCCGAAGGCGGTCTACGAAGCCTGGCGGGCCTGGGCCGCCACGCAGGGACACTCCGAGCACGCGGCACGCGAGCTCGTTGCGTACGCGAGAGCGCACCCGATGCGTCGCTCCCATGGCGAGGAGAAGTCCGTCGACGAATGGATGGACGTGCTGGGCCGCACCGACGATGCGGTGCTCGTGCAGGCCACGCTCGCGCAGGGCTACCTCGCGCCGCTGCTGGCCGCGCAAGCCGATGGCAAGGAAGACGCGTGGCGAGACCTGCGTGCGTTCATGGGCTGCTCGCTTGAGCTGTGCACCTCGCTGCGCGCGCTGCATGCGATGAGCGACGGGCTGGGCCGGGCCGCGCTCGCCTGGGCCTCGGACGCGGCGTCGCGCTGCGGCATCGCAGTCACCGGTGCGCAGGTGACGCGAGGGCTCGCGCTGGAGGTGGACGCACAGCTCGCCGCGCGAGGCCACCGGGACAGCACGGGCTACGTCGTATCGCCCCAGTTCCTGGCGGGGGGTGCGGGCACGATGCCCTGCGATACGCTCGCCGCCCGGATTGCCTCGGGAAGCTGAGGGGCGGAACCCGGGCTCGCCGAGGGGCTCCCACGCGCATCGGGTGCAGAGCGTGCACTTCACCGACCCAGACCTCCTGACTCGAATCGCCTCATGACTTCCCTTGCTACCCCTACTTCCATGGTGGTCCCCGCCGGCGGCGCCGGCGTGATGATGCGCCTGCTGCACGAGCGCTGCGGCTACGACCTGACGACCGACCAGGCGAACACGCTCTGGGCCGAGGTGAGCGCGGTGCTCCAGAGCCGTGAGCTCGGCGAGACGGTGCAGGAGGCCGAAGAGACCCAGACGGGCCGGCTCGATACGCTGCCTCGAGGCGACGTGCTCGATGCACTGTCGCACCTGATGACGAGCGAGCCCTGGCCCTGCGGCTTCACCCACGAGGACGACGTCAAGGCCTGGGCGCGCAAGATGGGCGAGGCCCTGCGCGGCCGCGGCTACGCGCTTTCGCCGGAAGAGTCGTGAGCCTCTCCCCCTACACCCCCACGGCGCTGGGGCTGCCGCACCCCCGCGCGCACATCGCGCCGCCCGGCTATCGAAGCACGCCTGTTCTGGTGCTCGAGGGCGTCGCCCAGGACGCCACCAGCGCCGGACTGCGCCGGCGTGCCGGCCGGGCGCTGCAGTACGTTCGCGTGGGACCCGCCGAACGTAGCCTCTCGCACGAGTTCGAGCCGGGATGGCCGATTGCGCTCAAGCTGGAGCCCGGCACCGCGTATCGGTGCGAGGCCTTCGAGTGCGAGCTCCCCGAGAACGTGCGAGTCGATACCCTGCCGCTGGACGCGCCGCTGCCCGAGGGCATCGTGTTCCACCACGTGGCCCGTGAGCTGGGTCGTCGCAAGGACACCGCCGATGCGCGGCGCGTGCTGCGCGACCTGGTAGCGGTGTGGACCGACGGGCTGATGCTCCAGAGCACGAAGGCAGCCGGAGAACTCGTTGCCGGACGCGCCTATCGCGTCGAGGTGCGGGTGCTGCCGAGCGCCTGACGACTGTCAGAACGCCTCCTCAGGAGCCCCGAGCGACCTGGGACGAAAAACGCCGACCCGCGAGGGGTCGGCGAACAGGAATCAGAGCGGGCTCAGTGCCCGCGAGCGGATGTGCGTCGCAGCAGCGACAGCCCCCGCCGGTCGGCCTCGGCAAGAAGCGGCGCGTAGCGGGCATTGCGTGCGAGCGCGCTCTTCAGATGCCTCACGCTGCGAGCCCTGCGCATCGCGTCCTCATAGCCCACGTCGCCCAGGTACTCGGTGCCGCCATCGCCCTGAATCGCATGGCCCAGGGCCTCGAGAGCGGCCTCGGCCTGGCGACGGTGCTCGGCGCGCAGGCCCATGCGGATGGCGCAGACCAGGTGGTCGTCTTCCATGCGGGAGAGCGCAATGCGCCGCCCGTCACGGGTGGTCCAGTGCGGCGTGCCCATCAGAACGACAAGGTGAGCACCAGCACGACGAGTGCCGCGGCGCCGGCCAGCTCGGAGAGCTGCGTACCCCAGGGCGTGCCCTTGAGGTATTCGGAGTCGAATTCGTCCATCGGATGTGTCCTCGAATGCCGACCCGAGGGTGGGTCGGACCTGCCTCGTGTAGGCAAGGACCGGCCCGCGGCCCGTTCAGGTGCGAGCCTGCTCCAGCACGCGCAGCGAGCGCAGCGGCAGGTACTGCTTCGGCACGGGCTGGGTCCGGTGCGCGATGGTGACCGACAGCGGATGGGCGAGCTTGAGGGCATCGAGCTGCGGTGCATCGTCGATGACTCGCGCGACGAACCCGACCTCGCCGCTCACGATGAGGGTGCCGAGCCCGCCCGGCGAGTCGGGCGAGCTGCATTCGAACTGCAGCGCATCGAAGCGCAGCGCGGAGACCTGGGGCGGGGACTGCTCCCAGCCGTCGAGCGCCGGCGCAAGGCCGAGCTCCAGCCCTGCCTTGAAATCAGCGAAGTTCCCCTGCCAGGTGAGCGTGCTGGAGGTGAACGAAGCCGCGTAATGCACGGTGTGCTCGAAGACGGGTGCAATCTCGAGGGCATCGACGAGCCGCTCGAAGGCGGCCTGCTCCACGGGGTCGAGCTCGCGAGCTTCGTTGCGTGCCTGGTAGAGGCGCGCCTGCAGCGCTTCATGAAGCGCCCAGGCCTGGGAGAGCGTCATCGACGAGCCGCCCGCGGGCGTGCTCAGCAGGGTCGACTGGAGCACCGATTCGAGCCGGCGCTGACGCGCATCGGCCTCGTCATCTTCCGTCGGGTCGGTCGGCTCGGAGGCGGCGCCGAGTGCACGGACGGAACGCAGGTGCAGCGCAGAGTAGGCGCGGGAGAAGCGGCTGAATGCCTTGGCGAGGCTCATGGGCGTGTGGAGGGCGAATTGAGGGCTGTAGTGGTTGAGCCTGCTGTGCGGCGATTGTTCGCAGCAGAGGCGCTGTGCATCGATGCACCGAACGTTCGAGCTCGCCGCGGCTCCCAGTAGCCTGTGGCCGAATCTGCGGTTCGCTTCACTGGAAGCGCCGCTCTGGTGCTGCAAACCCCCGTGGCGCTCGCCTCTGATGGCCCCGCCCCTCCTTCCCCTTGAACCCCCTCGCCATGGCCCGCTGCCCGATGTGCTCCCACGACCTGCCCGCCCGTCTGCCCGCCACCTGCCCGAGGTGCGCAGTGAGCCTCAAGCGTCCCTCGCTGCTCGCGACCTTGCGAGAAGGCGTGCTGGTCTTCGGACTGTGGGCGGTCTTCGCGGCCGCGGTGCTGCTGAGCGAGCCACTCACCGGACGGGCGCTGCCCGCGTTCGCGGTGACGGTAGGCAGTTGGGCCTGCCTGGCTGCGGCCTGCTGGCTGGTATGGGTCGCACACCGCAGCGCAATGCGCAGAATCTCAACATACACCCGGCCGGAGGAGCCCCCCGAGGCTGCCCCGGCCAGCGCGCACTCTGTGGCCTGAACCCGCGAACCTATCTGAATCCACGAACCGAGCGGGGCCCTCCCGCCCGATGGAGCCCTGTCCTTGAAGCTCTTTCCGACCGCACCGAACATTTCCGAAGAAGAGCGCACCCGGCTGCGCCAGGCAGCCCTCGCCGCCGCGCGAGCCCGGCGACTGTCCAGCCGACCGGTGCGGGACCTGGCCGACCTGGTGCGGCAGATGGAGGACGAAGTGCTCGAGCGCGCCGACGAGCTCGAGCGTCGCCGTGCCGCCGAAGACCCTCAGTGGTGGCAGGCCCAGGACGAACTCGACGCCGCGGTGGACCTGCTCGATGCGGTGCAGACGCTGCATCGCGGAGGCGCCCTGCCCGCCGACGCACAGCGCTGCGATGAGCGGGCCCAGGGCCTTGCCGATGCCGCCCCTGCGACGCAGACACCCGCCGGACCCTGCAAACAGGTGCTCGTGGTGCGCCGGGACCTCAACATGCCCCGCGGCAAGATTGCCGCGCAAGCTGCGCACGGGGCGGTGAACGCGCTCGTGCGGGGCCCTGGCGCCCATCGCGTGCGCACGGCCGCCGGGGAGGAGCTGCGCATCCCGCTGTCCGAGCCGGTGCGCCGGTGGCTCGACGGCGAGTACCGCAAGATTGGACTGGCCGCGCACTCGGAGGCGGAGCTCCTAGAGCTCGCGCGCAGGGCACGCGAGGCGGGGGTGCGCTGCGAAGAGGTTTGGGACAACGGCCTCACGATGTTCGAGGGCCGCAAGACGCTGACCGCGCTGGCGCTGGGACCGGACGACGACGTGCGCCTGGACGCGCTGACCGGCGGGCTCAAGCTGCTCTGAGCCACTGAAGAATGCATCCGGCCGAGCAGCCCTGCCATGCTGCTCAAGAACGAGGCAACTCGATGTGCCCGCGCCAGCAGGGCGGTGCAGCGCGCAGCCGCCGAGGTTCTCCACAGATTCTGTGGACAACCCAAACCCTCCCGGCAGGCCAGCGACCCGGCGCATACAGGTGGCAATGCTGAGCATGTGCCCGACCCCGGCTCTGCTGCTCGCCGGGTGCCTGGTGAGCGGGGCGCAGTGCGCGCAGGCGGCAACCTACGAGTTCCGCCAACAGCTCGCCTCGAACCGCGCCAAGGCCCCGAGTGCGCTGAGGACACCGGTGGCCGCCCCCGCCTGTGGAGGGCGCTCCCGTTCCCGTGAACCCCCTGTGGTGCAACCGCCTCCGCTGCCGTCGTGGATTCGCTTCGACGGCTCCCTGCTCGCGCTGTCGGGACGCACCCCTCTGGGCTCGCCGATGACGGTCACCGTGCAAGTGCTAGCTCGCAACACGCGAGGCCTGACCGCATCCGCAACGCTGGAACTGGTCGTCCGGTAAGCGAACGCCTGGCCTCAGGCAAAGAGCTCCGGCTGACGCTCGTCGAGACGGCTCACCGCGTTCATCTCGCGCGTGAGCTCCAGGTGCTGCAGCGCAGGAGGCAGACCGATGTCCTGCACGGTAGCACCCGCGCGCAGCTCGCGCGCGACGTGCCAGCGAAGCTGCTCGGCCTGGTTGCCCGACAGGCAGGCGGGGCCGAGGTTCTTCAGCCGGCTCTGGCTGAGGTCGATGCGTGTCACGCCCGCGTGGTCCAGCCCCAACAGCACGAGCGGCACCGGCATCGTGAGAGGGTGGAAGGCGAGCAGCCGTTCGCGAGCCGTCTCGAAGGTGGCCACGCCGGACGCAATCTTGCGGGCAAGCGCCGTGGTCGGGCAGACCATCACGCCCAGCACCGAGCGGCCGTGGTGATAGGCGTCCTGCAGCTTGAAGAAGTTGCGCTCCATGCTCGCGGTGTAGCCGAACTCGACCTCGATGAGCACGCGGCGCATGTCCTCCACGAGCTTCGCGAAGTCCACTCGCTGGTCGTCCGAGGAAAGCGCTCCGTCGCGCACCTGGCACTCTGCCTCGAACCCTCGCTCCTGAAGCTCCTGGCGCAGCCAGGTGTTGTTGAGGCTCTGCAGGCATTCCTGTACGGAAAGCTTCTTCTGTTTGCTGGCTGACAGCGGCTTGCCGTTGCTGAGCGCCTGGGATTTGGCGGGCCAGACGAGATAGGGCAGCGCAGAACAGGTGCTCTCCAGAATCTGCAACGCCTGGCGCACAAGAGGCGAGGCCTGCTCGGGGTCGAAGTTGTGGGAGTGTAGAACGAGCTTCACGACGTGGTGTCCGCAAAGCTGCGTGTAGGCGGCTGACCTTAAACTGGCGAAACCGACTCTTTAGGTCTCTCAATGAAGACGTCCGCACAAGGCGGACGTCGAAGGAAAGAGCGCGAGGCTCAGGCGCGAGCGAGGAAGGCTTCGCGCCAGCTGGTGAACGGCACACCGACGCAGCGCCTGCGCATCTCGTTGGGGACCTCGTAGGGCCACGCCAGGGCCGGGTCATGGACCAGGAAGGCTGCCGAGTGCGGGCGAATCCGGAAGAAGTCGACCGGACCCGATGTCACTGCTTGCAGCGCATCCCCCAGTTGCACTGCAGACTGCGCCGTCATCAGTGCGTCGGGCGCTACCCAAGCTTCGACCAAGGGGAACTGGTCGTCCATGCTTCTCGAAAACGAGACATGGCGCACGAAAGCAGGCAGCGCCTGCAACATCGAACGCACCACAGGCGCGGCCCGGTCGCAGCGTTCGCTCAGTTCGTCGTAGACGGTGGGAAAGCTCATGAACATGTGTCCTGCAGACCTCTGACAGGGGTCTGTACGGGGTATAGCGCCCTCGAGCAGCAAGCCAGAGGCATCGCACCTCAAAGGAAAAGGCCCGAACCGATGGTTCGGGCCTCTCGAATGGTCGAATGCGGTGCGGGTTACTTGTACCGCACGCGCGACGTCGTGTAGGCGTCCTCGGGGACCAGGTCCGCCGACAGCGTGACGCCGTCGGCAGGGTGGTCGACCCAGAGCTTGCAGCTGGCGGGCTGGTAGGGCGCGTTGGCCGATTGGCTGAACGAGTCGTAGCCTTTCAGCGACCCCACGCACACCACGCCGCGGTCGAACTCGTCGATGGGAACATGGAAGTGCCCGAAGAGCATCGTGGCTCCACGGAACACGTTGATGTCCACGTCGACCTGCTCGAGCCGTGCCTTGAGCGCCCGGTCGGTGACCAGGGTCTTGCCGCACAGCTCGCTGCGGAACCGCTCGGCGCTCTCCAGCACGCTGGCCTTCTCGAACACCGAGCCGCGCACCGGAATGGTGTCGCCGTGGACCAGCACATAGGGCTGGCCGTTGACGAAGAGCGGCAGGTACTCACCCTCGGCGACGTCCACCGCGTACTGCTGGTGCATGTCGGCCAGGTCCTTCAGGTACTCGTAGAGCGCCCGGTCTGAGTTGTTGCCCAGCAGTTCAGCCCGCTTGGGCTTGTACTTGAGCGCGCCGTGGTTGCCTACGACGCCCGATACCGTCACCGGGATGCCCAGCTCGATGCGCAGGCCCCGCAGCTCCTGGTCCAGGAACCGGCCGAACTCGCGCATGTACGCGTGCCAGCCTGTGTTCGGGGCCCAGTCGAGCGAGGACTCCGGCGTCACGATGCCGCCTTCGACGATGTCGCCGACGAGCATCACGATGCACTGGTCGTACTTGCGGCCTTCAGCGTGCGTCTTCGCACGTCGCACGACCTGCGAGAGCACATCGCTCACGCGACGCCGGGCGATGAGCCGGTTGTACTCGTTGCGCTCGCCCACGGAGGACGGATTGACGCGTTCGCCGTAGTGCACGTCACCGATGAGCACCATCAGGGTGCCGGCGGTGCCTACGGGTTTCTTCGAGGCTGCTTTGCGTGCCTTCTGGGTGCCGGATGCGCGAACAGGGTTCGGGCTCGCGGCTTTCTGTGCGCGGGTCGCCTTGACGCGACCCGTGGTGTTACTCACACGGATGTCCTTTCTGAAGCGCCTCGACGCTTCTGCTCACCTATAGCGAGTCCTCCGAAGTGGCTACACGAGGAAGTTTCAACACACGTGGTTCACGCCACAGAAAGGTCATTGTTTCCATGAACGCCACCGTACTCGACTGCGACAGCCCGAAGTTCCTGCGCTCCAAGAAGCCCCTGGTGCTCGCGCGCCAGACCATCGCCGGCTACAAGACCGAACTGGTCGCGATGCCCCGCGGCGCCTTCCAGGCGCTGCCGAGCTGCGCCTACCAGCGCGACGACGAAACCCGTGCACGCACGGTCAAGCACCTGGAGGAGATGAGCCCCATCCACTCCGTCGTGCTGATGACCCGTGTGGGCAAGGAGCTCGCCAAGCTCGACGGCCACACCCGCACCGCGAAGTGGGCCGCCGGCAGCCTGGAAGGCCCGGACGTCGTCTGGGGCCTGGTCATCCAGTGCCGCGACATCGAAGACGTCAAGCGCTTCTACGACCAGGTCGACAACCTGCAGGCCGCCGAGCGGGCGAAGGACAAGATGTTCGGCCAGATGCGAGCCTCCGGCTACATCCCGACCAACTGCCCGTTCTTCCGCGAAGGCAACTACGTCACCGCCATACGCGTGTGCACCGGCGCGTCCTCCAAGGGCCGCCTGCCGCGCGCGCTGATGGAAGTGGCGCTGCCCTACGTGCGTGCGATTGCCGAGCGGGTCGCCCTGCCCAAGAGCATCTCCCCGATGCTGGTGGGTGCGGCACTCTCGGTGCTGCGCAAGTACGACGGCGACGCTCGCGTTGCCGACGAACTGGCGGAGTTCCTGCAGGCCGTGCTGGCCAAGGACGGCAGCTACGACCGAAACAGCCGCCTGGGCGACGCGGTCGCGCTCCTCGAGCGCGAGCTCGCCAAGCTCGACAGCAAGACGGGCGCCAAGGGCCAGCGCCAGGTGTTCAACCTGGCATTGGGCGCGATGCGGCTGTGGCTGGAGGCTCCCGAAGCCGTGCACACGGCTGAAGACCTGCAGCCGATGACGGTCACGGAGCTCTCCGACGAGCTGCCGGCCCGCTTCGCGGCGCTCAAGCCCCGCGAGTCGAAGTCGGCCGTCCAGCCGAACCAGGTCAAGCGCGATGCCCAGACCGGCGCGCTGGGGCGCACCGCGGTCAGCCGAACGCAGGCTCCCACCTCGTCCGGCCGTCGTTCCGCGGCGCGACCCATCACGCTGCT
>JACCDQ012212073.1_pt1 | contig 13962 bp, 13 predicted proteins | sample 7446031 | NCBI WGS metagenome assembly JACCDQ01 (sample SAMN15323442, study PRJNA562643) | freshwater metagenome | isolation source: river surface water | place: USA:Blue River Watershed | collected 2017-08-17 | reverse complement strand
ATACACACGAACCTGGAACAATTTGATCATGCTGAGATAAAAATAATGCCGAAGGATTCGCTACACCTTTGAGACCTTTATCGGTCATAGCAAACACACCTAACTCATTAACGGCACCAAAACGATTTTTAAAGGCTCTCACCAACCTAAACGATGAATGCGTATCACCCTCAAAATAAAGCACCGTATCAACAATGTGTTCAAGTACACGAGGGCCTGCTAAGTTACCTTCTTTAGTAACGTGCCCCACCATGATCATGCAAACACCAGTTGTCTTTGCCAAACGTGTCAATTGCGCAGCACATTCTTTCACTTGGGCAACAGAACCGGGTGCAGAAGTTAAACCTTCAGAATAAATAGTTTGGATCGAATCAACCACCACTACAGTTGGTCTAGCCGCCTCAATAGTTGCCAAGAGCTTTTCTAACTGAATCTCAGCCAAAACCTCTAAATCAGGCGCCTGAATACCCAAACGCTTAGCCCTTAAAGCAATTTGCGCACCAGATTCTTCACCGCTGATGTACAACACCGCATCACCACGAGCACTCATCGATGCAAGTGCTTGTAAAAGCAATGTTGATTTACCAATCCCAGGATCACCACCAATTAAGGCAACACCACCTGTGACTAAGCCACCACCTAACACCCTGTCAAACTCGTCCACTCCAGTGCTAATTCTGGGCAAATCTTCAGCTTCAATAACCGCCAATCGTTGCTTAGGCGCTGCCTTTGCCAAACTCTGAAAACGATTAGTTGAAGGTTTATCTTCAACCGTTTCTTCCATGGAATTCCAGGCTTCACAGTTAGGGCACTGGCCTTGCCATTTAGCAGACATGCCACCGCATGCCTGGCATACGTAAACAGACTTGATCTTTGCCATTAGAAAGGCGTAGCCTTTTTGTTCTCGTTAGCGCGTCTTTCTGAATCAGCACGTTTCTTGGCTAAATCTGCTTCACGCTTGTCACGATCAATTTGTTTTTGCTCAAAAGCTTTAACGTTTTCTGATCTTTTTTCTTCTTTTAAAGGATCATTTCTTTGTTTTAAACGCTCAGCATCCTTTTCATCTTTGAGAATAGCTTTAAGTACTCGCTGTCTTTCATGCATAGGTATTTCTTGAGCACGAATTTCTTTGATTTCTTGACGATGCTCAAGACGTGCTTGATCCAAACAACGTGTTGTGAAGAACTTGTCATAACACTCATGCTGTTTCTTTTCTAGACGGTACTTTGCCCAGTCTTTTTTAAGATTGAGATTAGCTTGCCTCTGATCAATATCAGCCAGTTCCGCTTCTTCAGCAGGACCAGCCAACACCAACATTGGCAACATGACAAATAGAGCAAGAAGTGATCTAAAGTAGCGCATAGACTCAAGCATAAGCCATTGGCTCATGACTGGTCAAAACTGATTAAATTTCAATCTTTGCGCCTAGCTCAACTACCCGATTAGTAGGAATCTGGAAGAAGTCAGATGGCTTGGCTGAGTTTTGTAACATCCAAGCAAATAAACGCTCTCTCCATAAGGCCATGCCAGGTAACTTCGATGGCACAACTGTATCCCTAGCCAAGAAGAATGAAGTATCCATCAAATCAAATTTAATGTCGTACTGAGCCTCAATCAACGCCAAGACTTTATTAATATCAGGCGTTTCTTTAAAGCCATGTACCGAACGAACCAAATAAATTTGATCCCCCATATCTTTCATGGTGAGACGTTCAGAATCATTCACATACGGAACATCCCAAATACTTAGCTTCAAGAAAAATACTCGCTCATGTAGAACACGGTTGTGTTTTAAGTTGTGCAACATAGCAACGGGCACATAATCAATATGAGCCGTCAAGAAAATCGCCGTGCCTTCTACACGATGTGGCGGATGTGAAATTAACCCCTGTACAAATGGCTCGAGAGGAATTGACTCATTAACAATGCGCTCTCTGAGTAACTTCCTGCCCTTGAACCACGTGATTAAACATGTGAAACAAATCAAGCCAATGATCAATGGATACCAACCACCATCTTTTACTTTGATTAAGTTGGCTGTCCAGAATGAAAGGTCCAATACTAAAAATGACAATATCAGACCAATAATCATGATGGGATTTAAGTGCCACTCTCGACGCATCACAATGGCTAGCAAAATAGTTGTGATGAGCATGGTTGTCGTAACTGAAATACCATAAGCTGCAGCTAAATTACCAGACTCTCTAAACTCAATCACAGTAAAAATTACCATGATTAATAAAGACCAATTCACCACTGGAATATAAATTTGGCCACGCTCATCATCAGAGGTATGCTGAATACCCATGCGTGGCAAGAAACCTAAAAGAATTGCCTGGTTTGCTAATGAATATGCACCAGATATAACAGCTTGCGAAGCAATCACTGTAGCCGCAGTTGCTAAACCAACCATTGGCCATAATGCCCACTCTGGGACCATCAAGTAAAAAGGGTTTTTAATTGCTTCAGCATCAGAGAGCAGCAAGGCACCCTGTCCAAAATAATTCAGTAGCAAACTGGGTAGAACTAAAAATAACCAAGCGTAACGAACTGGTTTCTTACCAAAATGGCCCATATCCAAATACAGCGCCTCAACACCAGTCACCACCAACACCACTGAACCCATGACAATGTATGCCATCAGGGTATGCTCAGAAATGAAATCAATTGCATGTATTGGGTTGATGGCACCAAAAATCTGCGGCGCTTTCACCACGTTATATATGCCAAGTGCCGCCAGAGATAAAAACCATACCAAAGTGATTGGTCCAAAAAATTTCCCTACTGCTGCAGTACCGTATTTTTGGATCACAAACAAAGCAATCAAAATAGTCAGCGTAATTGGAATTACGAAGCGTTTAAGTTCAGGCGTGGCAATTTCTAAGCCCTCTACCGCTGATAAAACTGAAATAGCTGGAGTAATCACAGACTCGCCATATAACATGCAGGCGCCAAACATACCCAGCATCATGACAGTTAAATAAGAAGCGCTACCCGTTGTTAATGATCTCAACGCCAAAGCCATGAGAGATAAAACGCCACCCTCACCTTTGTTATCTGCACGCATCACAAAAAGGACGTATTTAAATGTCACGACCAACAGAATGGCCCAAAACATCATTGAAATGATGCCGAATACGGCTGCTTGGCTAAAAGGAATACCATGCTCAGGGCTGAAGCACTCCTTTAAAGCATAAAGAGGGCTAGTACCAATGTCACCAAAAACAACACCAATGGCAGCTAGCACCAAGGCAGCCACGCTACCCTTTTTATGAGAATGCTCATTGATATTTAATTCAACGGGCTTTAACAGCGACGTTTGTGAATATTCCGGATTACTAATGGCCACCGGCTACTCCCTCAATAATGTTTTTTTAATTATATGCCTAGCTTGCTGCGTTGCAACATATAACTAGGCTTTATCCAACCAAACTTCAATTCCCTGGGTATTTAAATCCAAATCAATGGCTAAAAATGCCTCAAGTTCCCCTCTAGATATATTGCAACCATTTGTTTTCAAATGATTTTCGTAAATATCAGCCAAACCAGATTTAATTTTTGCATATCTATTAGCACTGCTCTTAAATGAGACAGCCATTTGAACCATTTCATCCAATTGCTTCAAAAAAATGGTTTTTAGCCTAGGTACGTTATCGACACGACTGTAGTGTGTTGGATAAATACAGGCAGGATTAAGTGCACAGATCCTTTCTACAGATTCTTTTAATGCCACTGGATCAAACTGAATGGGGGTAGTGGTAGGCATGATGTAAGCACCCTGCTCAGTATCAAACTCTCGATATGAAAGACCAAAGGTGTCACCAGTGAATACACCTTGGCTTAATGGATCCCAAATAGCAATGTGGTGCTTTGCATGACCAGGGGTGTCCATGCACACAAGTTGCCGTTGCCCCAGGATGATTTCAAAACCCTCACCAGCCTCTGCTACTCTACTAGCGTCAATTGGTAAAAGCTGACCGTAATCTTTTTGAACTGCATCTTCACCATACACACCGACTGCACCAGCCCGGAGAGCAGATGGGTCAATCATGTGTCTTGCGCCACGTGGATGAACAATTAACTGGGCCTTTGGACACAAACGCATAACCTCACCAGCGCCACCAGCGTGATCTAAATGAACATGGGTCAAAATCACATAACGCACATCATGAGGTGCCAAAGATAATTCACTTAATGTTTTAAGTAATCTAGGTGCTGAGTAATTAGTCCCCACATCTATAAATGCAGCTTGTGAGTCGCTAACGACCAAATAGCTCGCATCAAACTGATCACGACCAAAACCAGTATCAATGCAATAAATACCTTCAGCTACTTTATGGGCAAAAGTCAGTTGCTTATTCATGAGAGGATTTTCACATAAGAAAGGCGTAACTAATACTGAATTTGTGCTGTTAAATTTATAAGGATTGCCTCCAGAACCAATACCAGCAAGGCTTAAAGGAAATAAGACACTAATTACCTTGCTATTTAGGGTTATACCTGATATAGTCATGGATTCAGACGCGGGGTGGAGCAGTCTGGCAGCTCGTCGGGCTCATAACCCGAAGGTCATAGGTTCAAATCCTATCCCCGCAACCAAATACCTCATTTAAAGCCCTTCCATGAAGGGCTTTTTTGTTGTCTAAATATATTTGGCATACTTGAGTTTTCTCACAAGGATTGTATTTCCATGAATAAATTACTGGCCGCCCTTCTACTAACAATCTCAACGTTGTCAATTGCTGGACCAAAAGTTGAATTCAAAACAAACGTGGGCGACTTCACAGTTGAACTCAATCCAGAGAAAGCACCTAAAACTGTTGAAAATTTCTTGTCATATGTGAACAGTGGTTTTTATAACGGCACGATCTTTCATCGCGTCATTAATAATTTCATGGTTCAAGGCGGTGGGTTCACACAAGAGATGCAACAAAAGCCAACCAAGTCACCTATCCCTCTTGAATCCAATAATGGTCTAAGCAACATGACTTACTCTATTGCGATGGCTCGCACCAATATTCCAGACTCAGCGACCGCTCAATTTTTCGTGAATGTCGTCAACAACAAAAATCTAGATTACCCTCGTCCCGACGGACATGGCTACGCAGTATTTGGCATGGTCATCAAAGGTACAGACACCATCGATAAAATCAAACAAGTAGACACAACTCGCAAAGGTCCCTTTGCAGATGTACCAGCCACTCCTATCATCATCAATAGCGCCACAGTGATAGGTAAATAAAAAACATGTCTGGCTCTGATTACTCGTCATGCACCATCTTGCTAGATGATGCTCATAGTCAAGACCCCAACCCCACCAGCAGACTCTATCAAGAGCCACTAGCCACTATTGTTGCTCACAATGCCAGTGAACTTGATACCGCTTTTGCCGAAATTGAATCAGCATTGCGTCAAAAAAAATATGTGGTTTCATGCTTCAGCTATGAATTAGGTGAATATCTAATTGGCATCACGCCGAGAATCTCACCAACCCCTTGGGTGCAAGCATGGACGTTTGACTCTGTTCAAAAATTAAGCGAACCAGAAGTTCACCGCTGGCTAAGTCAGCAGACCTCTACTGAGGGTATAGCTCCTAAAGTACTAGATTGCCAACCAAGCACAAATAGTCAAGCGTTTGAAAACTCGATTAAAACAATTAAGAACCTTATTGAAAGCGGTGACACCTATCAGGTGAATCACACTTATCGAATACATGGTCAATTAATTGGTTCGCCACTCTGCGCATACGACGTTCTACGTAAAAAACAACCAGGCCCTTATGGTGCATACATTCATAGCGCCAATGGATGGGTACTGTCATGCTCACCAGAATGGTTCTTACAAAAAAAAGGTCAGGTACTAACAACCAAACCAATGAAAGGCACAGCAAAGGTTGGCGAAGTTAGTTCAGATGAATTGAAAAATGATTCTAAGAATCGCGCTGAGAACTTGATGATTGTTGATTTACTCAGAAATGATTTAGGAAAAATATCAATCCCTGGCTCTGTCAAAGTCCCGGAATTATTTGAAGTCAATCAACATGGTGATGTATTACAAATGACATCTACCATCAGCTCAACTTGTAAAAATGACTTAAGCGTCAAAGAATTACTTACCGCCATATTTCCATGTGGTTCTGTGACAGGTGCACCTAAAAAAAGGACCATGGAAATTATTCAAACTCTCGAAGATGAGCCAAGGGGCTTATATTGTGGCGCCATTGCTTGGTTTGACCCCAGTGAATCAGAACAAGTATTGGGTAATTTAGGCATGAGCGTTGTCATCAGAACACTAGAAGTTAATCAAGATCAATCTTTCACCATGGGAGTGGGTGGTGGCATCACAATTGATTCTGATGCTGCCGATGAATGGCATGAATGCCAAACAAAAGCTTCATTCTTGTACTCTTTATCGAATAACGATGAACCAATCGGTTTATTTGAAACCGTACGAGTTGAAAAAAAGCAAGCAATGCACCTTAACTTACACATTGCGCGACTAGAAAAATCAGCTCGGCACTTAAATATTCAGCTCAACAAAGATTTGGCACTCGAGGCAGTGAACGATTTATGCGCAACACTTGATTCATCACTCATCTATCGCCTACGCATTGATCTAGCTGAGAATGGCCAAATCAGCTTAAAAGCCACACCTGTCACCCCACTCAAATCTAACTTGCGTCTATTGTGGGCAAAAGATATTTTGACTCAAAATACCGCAATGCAATCTTCAGATCAACTATTGCAACACAAAGTAACACGCCGGAAAATCTATGATCAAGCCTGGATGAAAGCTGAAGAACTGGGATCATTCGATGCTTTATTCACCAATGAATGTGGTCATGTCACTGAAGGTGGTAGATCTAATATTTTTATTAAAAAAAATGGTCAGTGGTTCACTCCGCCATGCTCTTCTGGGTGCCTACCAGGAGTCATGCGTGAAATTCTTTTAAAAGACCCAGCTTGGGGTGCCATAGAAAAAGACATTACACCAGATGATGTTTTAAATGCTGAACAAATTATTTTTACCAATGCACTGCGTGGCGTTATTAAAATTGAACAATAAGGATCAGCCATGAAATTTTGTTCAAAGTGCGCCGGCAAATTAACGGTCAAAATACCCTCCGATGACACACGCGAGCGTCACGTTTGTGATAGCTGCGAAACGATTCATTACGAAAATCCACGCAATGTGGTGGGTACCATTCCTGTTTGGGAAGACAAGGTTCTACTATGCAAAAGGGCTATCCACCCTCGCCTTGGCTTTTGGACTTTACCCGCAGGTTTTCTAGAGGTTGGTGAACCAACCCAGGCTGGTGCAGTTCGTGAAACCCTTGAAGAAGCTGGTGCTCATGTCACTACAGGGCCACTCTTCTCTTTATTGAATGTCACGCACGTTCAACAAGTACACATGTTTTATATGGCATCTTTACAAGAGCCTGTGTTTAGCGCTGGTGTTGAAAGTCTAGAAGTAGCATTATTCAAAGAATCAGAATTACCTTGGGATGAGATTGCCTTCCCGACTGTCAAAAGAACCTTGGAGTGGTTTTTTCAAGATAGAGCGGCGGGCAAGTTAAATGATGAAGTTGTGACACATTTAGCAGATATTCCCTATGATGAACGCATCGATAGAAAGTATCGTCACTCATGAGTCTTCCTTGGTTAACGCCTGAAGATGACTTTCCATCCCCAAGAACTCACGCTGATCCAGATCCAGAAGTTCCTGGCTTACTAGCCATCAGCGAGCAAATCACTTCAGCTCAATTACTCAAGGCATACAGTCAAGGAATCTTTCCTTGGTACTCAGATGGCCAACCAATTTTATGGTGGTCACCCAACCCTAGAATGGTTCTTAAACCCAAAGAATTCAAAATAAGTAAGAATTTCAAAAAAGATCTTAAAAATATTTTGATGGATCAATCATGGGAAATCAGAGTTGATGACAATTTTCATGAAACTATTCTGTCTTGTGCAATGCAACCACGTATGGGTCAAGATGGCACTTGGATCACACACGCCATCATGCATGCTTATGGCCAATTACATGAGCAAGGCTATGCTCATAGCATAGAAACTTTCTATCAAGGTCAACGAGTTGGCGGACTTTATTGCGTCAATCTAGGTCAGATGGTGTTTGGTGAATCAATGTTTTCCAAAAAAACTAACTCGTCCAAATATGCCCTAGCGAGTCTTTGTGCTTGGGCTATTGCCCAAGACATAGAGATGATTGATTGCCAGCAAGAAACAGAGCATCTGACCTCGCTTGGGGGAAAACCTATACCACGTGAGGAATTCCTGAATCATTTGGACAAAAATTGTTCTGCAAAGAATCCTATTTGGAGTTTTAATAAGAGTGTATTAAGCCATTGGCTAACAAACACCTTATGAGTAAGCTAAAAGAACTTCCATTCACAACCCTGCAGTTCTATGCAACGGCCCCCTACTCCTGTAGCTACCTGAGTGATCGAGTGGCTAGGTCGCAAGTTGCAACGCCAGCCCATCTCATCAATGCTGACTTATACGGTGAACTGGTATCGAGTGGTTTTCGTCGCAGCGGCATGTATACCTACCGTCCCTACTGCGATGGCTGCAAAGCCTGCACTGCATGCAGAGTTAACACTGAACAATTTATCCCTAAACGTTATCAAAAAAGAGCCTTCAAGAAACACCAAGGCCTGCAGGCGAAGGTTGGTCACCTAACATATCTGCAAGAGCACTACGATCTATACACGTCTTACCAAAAACATCGTCATGCAGGTGGCGGCATGGATAGCGACGACCAAGATCAATATCAACAATTTCTATTACAGAGCAAAGTTAATAGTCGCATTGTTGAGTTTAGAGATGGACCCAATGATCCTGAGCCAGGAAAATTAAGAATGGTCAGCATTATTGACATCATTCATGATGGCTTGTCTTCAGTCTATACATTCTTTGATACCAGTGTTGAAAATGCCAGTTATGGCACGTACTGCATCATGTGGCAACTAGAACAGGCCAAGAAATTAAATCTGCCTTACGTGTATTTAGGGTACCTGATCAAAGAAAGTCCTAAAATGGCGTATAAGGCTCAGTTTGAGCCTCTAGAAATATTGGTCGATGACCAATGGCAGTTAAATCATTTAGTCAACAATTAGAGTTCATGAATCTTTATCCTTTTATCAAACCATGGCTATTTGCCATGGATGCAGAACGTGCACACAACTTCACACTTAATTCACTCAATAAAGTTCATGCATTTGGTTTGGGATTCTTAGCTCACGAATCAATTCCTCGTGATGAAAGAGTTTTCTGTGGTCTAAAACTACCAAATCCTGTTGGTTTGGCTGCTGGGCTTGATAAAGATGGCAAGCACATCGATGCGCTAGCTAACTTGGGCTTTGGCTTTATTGAAATTGGCACAGTCACACCTAAACCTCAACCAGGTAATCCTCAGCCTAGAATGTTTCGCCTACCAAAAGCAAATGCACTCATTAATCGGATGGGCTTTAATAATGATGGTGTTGATGCATGCGTGACTCGAGTAAAGAACTCTGCCTTTTGGCAATCAGGCGGAATCCTCGGCTTAAACATTGGTAAAAATGCTTCAACACCGATTGAGTCCGCAGCCAGTGATTATGTGCACTGTATGCAAAAGGTTTACGACATCGCCTCATATATCACCGTCAATATTTCTTCACCAAATACTAAGAACTTAAGACAACTTCAAGGTGGTGACGAACTTGATGCTCTCTTAGGCGCTATCGCTTTAGAAAAAACAAAGTTAACTGAGCAATATAAAAAAGAAGTCCCTCTTTTTTTAAAAATTGCCCCAGACTTAGATCATGAGCAAATTGAGAAGATTGCTGAGCTATTAATCAAGTACCAAATTAATGCAGTGATTGCCACCAACACAACGATTGCTCGCGATGCAGTGAGCCATTTAGAACATGGTCAAGAAACCGGCGGACTATCTGGTGCTCCAGTTAAGCATGCGTCAGATCAGGTAATTCAAGCTCTGGCAAAAACTTTAGGAAATGCCGTGCCCATTATTGGGGTTGGCGGCATCCTCAGCGGTCAAGACGCCAAAGATAAGATCGATGCAGGCGCCAGCCTGGTTCAACTCTATAGTGGCTTGATTTATAAAGGACCAGCACTCATTTCTGAGTGCGCTAAGGCTCTAAAAAACTAGGTTTTTAGCACCATCTTTCACAATGTGCAATTTAGCCAATTTATGGCTAAAATGCACACATGACCAGCAGAACCGCCATCCAAGTCTTAGACCGCATGATGAGTCTCTTGGATGCACTCGCCCAAAGCGACGAACCTGAAAGCTTAAAAAAGCTTTCAGAACTCACAGAACTGCACCCTTCTACAGCACATCGCATCTTGAACGACATGGTTGCCTGTCGCTTGGTCGAAAGAGCTGATAGCGGGACCTATCGCTTAGGACTAAAACTATTAGAGCTAGGCAATTTGGTGAAAGCACGCCTATCTGTCAGAGATGCAGCGCAATTACCTATGCGCGCACTACATAAGCTCACAGGTCAAACAGTCAACTTATCAGTCAGGCAAGGCGATGAAATTGTTTATATCGATCGTGCCTACAGTGAGCGCTCTGGCATGCAAGTCGTTCGTGCAATTGGTGGTCGCGCACCACTGCACCTAACTTCAGTGGGTAAATTATTCTTAGCTGATGATGAGGCTGCCAAGTTAAAAGCTTATGTAGCAAAAACTGGTCTACAAGGTCATACACAAAATAGCATTCATGACCTTGCTCAACTTGAAAAAGAATTAGAGCTGGTCAAGAGTGTTGGTCACGCTAGAGATGATGAAGAACTTGAAGTTGGTGTCAGCTGTATGGCTGCTGCCATCTTGGATGACAGCGGTAAATTAGTTGCTGGCTTATCTTTATCCGCTCCCACAGAACGAATGCAAGAAGAGTGGCTCAAATCCCTCAAAGATACCGCTCTACAAATATCTAAAAGCTTGGGCTATAAGCCAGCTGCCACCAAATAATCTCGCCAAATATTTAGAGTCGACGCAAAGGTTGTGGGGTCGGATTCGCTTCTAGCCACTGTCTCACGCGTACCGCATCAGCAAAACGAGATTGTTTGCCAACTGAGTCTAAAAATACCATCACAACATCTCTACCAACCACTTTAGCTTGCATGACTAAACAACGTCCTGCTGCTGAGATATAACCAGTCTTTTGTAATCCAATATCCATGTCACTAGCTCTAACAAGTCGATTGGTATTAATAAACTTTTGCTCACGCTTTCCAATCATGATGTTGTAATCAGGCTTAGTGGAAAACTCGCGCAAGCTCTTGTGTTGGTATGCTGCCTCCACTAGCTTAGTCAAATCTTCCGGACTCGAAACGTTATCACTGGATAAGCCAGTAGGATCAGCAAACTTAGACTGGGTCATGCCTAGTAATCTAGCTTTGGCGTTCATCGCATCCACAAAGGCAGGTATGCCACCTGGGTAGTTTCTACCCAAAGCATGAGCTGCTCTGTTTTCTGAAGACATCAAAGCCAATATCAGAGCTTGCTCACGCGTCATCCGCGCACCCTCAGTAACTCGAGATCGAGTTCTTCCTGGATAAGCATTAACGTCGTCTTGATGAATCACAATCGGCTCATCAAATGGTAGTTGCGCATCCAAAACAACTAGGGATGTCATTAATTTAGTGATTGAGGCAATCGGTAGTGCTGCGTGCGAATTCTTTTCAAATAGAACTTCGTGCGTTTGTCTATCAACAATCAAAGCAACACTAGATTTAAGATTAAGATCATCGTGATTACCTCTTAAACCCATTGCAGCAGCAAATGATGGGCGTTTCTCCTCTGCCGCCTCAGCTTTAGCACGTGTTGTTGTAGCTCTGACTTTTTTAGACTTGGTATTTTGAGATTTTTTAGCAGTTGATGTTTTTTTAGTAGACGTTGTACTTTGCGCCCAAACATTAGGGGAAGACACTGTCAATGTTGTTGCCACAAAACCAATAAAGATAGCTTGTAATAGTTTGAATCGTAAGTTCATACGTCTTTTTAAGAATGCCCAGTTGCTAATATTTGATAAATTTTTAAGTACCGCCATGATAAGGCATGAATAGCATTTATTTTGATGTTGTTCGATTAACCAAAATCACCGCACTCATGGTAATCGCTATCCCCAAAATGATGGTCCAGGTAATAGGCTCATTAAACAGTAGCCAAGCCATGATGGCAGTTGTAGGTGGCGTGAGATACATAAGACTAGTAACTCTTGTTGCCTCACCATTTCTGATCATGACAAATAAGAGTGAAATAGCGCCAATTGATAAGGCTAAAACAGCCCAAATGAGCGATAGGATTAATTCTAGCGCCCAAACAATCTCACGGGTCTCAAATAAGAACATGAGTGGCAAACAAATAAGGGCTGAAGCTGCAAACTGAATCACTGATCCAGTACGCAAATCAAATTGAGAACAATATTTCTTCTGATACAAAGTGCCCATCGTGATAGAGAGCAAAGCAATCACAATAAAGACCAAACTTAAGTGGCTCATACCAGTGAGAGATAATTTAGCCCATACGACTAAACCAACTCCGAGTAAGCCCAACACCAATCCTAACCATTGTTTGGGTGTAACTTTTTCAGCAATCCATGCGGCAAACCACGCCGTCAAAATCGGTTGCAGACCAACAATCAATGCTGTCAGACCAGCAGACATCCCCTCCTTCACAGCAGCCCAGACACCTCCGACATATCCTGCTTGTAGTAAAGCGCCAGCAATAGCTATATGAATTATTTGCGACCGATTAGGCCAAGGTGCACGCCATATTAAGACCACAGGCAACATACAAAGCACAACTGATCCAAAACGAATAAAGATGATTGTCATCGGCTCGGCATAAGGCATGCTGTAGCGAGCAATGATGAAGCCGGTACTCCATAAGAAAACAAAGATAGGGGCTATCCATGGTGCAAGTCGATGTATCCATGGATGAGCTGTCATTGATGAACCTTTGGCTGTATTTGCTGGTGATATTGAAGTGCTAATTGTATGGTCTGATGATGCACATCAACGGTTGTTTTGATGTCATGCCCATAACCCCCAGCCATTGCAATAGCAATGGGGCACTGAAGCTCTTTAGCAAGACCCAATACCAATCGGTCTCTCTGTTCCATGCCTTGCATGGTTAGTTTAAGCCTACCCAAACGATCACCTTCGTGCGGATCTGCTCCTGCTAAGTAAATAATTAAATCTGGTGTGAAGCGACGCTCTAGCTCAATCAGGGCTTGCTGAAGTATTTCTAAATACTCAGTATCACCACAACCATCAGGTAAGCCCACATCCAAGTGACTATCTTCTTTTCTGAAAGGGAAATTCTTCTCACCATGTAGCGATAAAGTAAAACAACTTGAATCTCTTCCTAGGATTGCAGCAGTTCCGTTACCTTGGTGCACATCCAGATCAATCACTGCCACACGGGTTGAGCTCATCGCTTGAACATAACGTGCCGCCACAGCAGCATCATTGAACACACAAAATCCACTACCTTTATCGGCATAAGCATGGTGGGTGCCACCTGCCAGATTGACTGATACGCCCTCCTTGAGAGCAGATACACATGCCGCAATTGTGGCTCCTGCAGATCTTCTTGATCTCTCGACCATCGCCTCACTCCATGGGAATCCAACTTCTCTGATTTGTGCATCAGTTAAGCTGCCCCTCGTAACGGCATCTAGGTAGTCTTGAGTGTGTGCCCTTAATAAATCGTCATCAGTAGCTGCTGCCGGTTCAATTAACTCAATTTCAGGATGAGAAGCGACCAAATCCCTCAAAAGTCGGTACTTTTCCATCGGAAACCGGTGTCCTGGCGGTAAAGGGAGGACAAAATGGTCGGTATAGTAGGCTTTCACCCCCTGATTTTGCCTTTTTTTCACAATGTGGGCTTGACTTAGCCTGTTTAACCCCTATACTTACATTTGTGCAGT
>JACCDQ011664381.1_pt1 | contig 13964 bp, 11 predicted proteins | sample 7446031 | NCBI WGS metagenome assembly JACCDQ01 (sample SAMN15323442, study PRJNA562643) | freshwater metagenome | isolation source: river surface water | place: USA:Blue River Watershed | collected 2017-08-17 | reverse complement strand
GTCCGTGATGTTCTTGGCGTTGGCCGGTCCCACGCCGATGTTCACCATCGTGATGCCGGTGTGGCCACCCTGCACCAGGTGGTAGGCCGGCATTTGCGGCAGCCTGGGGGGTGCTGCGCCCAGGGCGTCGTCGGGTTGTGCATGCAGACCCGTACGGCGTGTGACGACATTGCCCGGTTCCACAAAAGCCGCATAGGGACTGTCCGGCTTGGCCATTTCGGCGCGGCCCAGCGCGATGAACTCGTCGATGTAGAACTGGTAGTTGGTGAACAGCACGTAGTTCTGGAAATGCGCCGGGCTGGTGCCGGTGTAGTGGCGCAGGCGGTGCAGGGAATAGTCGATACGCGCGCCATTGAAGAGGGCCAGCGGCTCGGGCTGGCCGGGTGCGGCGCGCCAGGTGCCGTTGGCGATGCTGTCGTCCATGGCGGTCAGGTCGGGCAGGTCAAACACTTCGCGCAGCATGGCTTTGCGCTCGCTTGGCAATTCGCCTTCGAGGTGATCGTGCTCGGCGAAGGAAAAATGTACCGGTATGGGTTGGGTGCTGGTGCCCACTTCCAGGCCGACCGGATGGTTGCGCAGCAGCAGGGCAAATTGCTCGCGCAGGTAGTCGGCGAACAGGTCTGGCCGGGTCAGCGTGGTCTCGTAGCGACCTGCGCTGGCCACAAAGCCGTAGCTCAGTTGCTCGGTCTCGTGGCCGATGGCGGGCGTGTGGCCACTCAGTGTCTGGACACGGACAAAGGGGTAGAAGGCGCGCACCTTGCCTGTCGCTGGCTCGCCAGCCACGAAGCGCCGCATGCCCTCGCGCAGGTGGGTCAGGCCTTGCTCATAAATCCGTTGCACCCTGGCCAGGGCGGCATCGGCATCGTGAAAGGTTTCGGGTGCGAAATAAGGGCTGGATGCATGCATGACGGCATTGTGCATGCCGTCATGACGGTTGTGTGTTCTGGCCCGGCCCATCGGCCGCCACCAGCACCCCCGCCGAGATGATGAATTCAGCCGCCGTCTGGATGTCCGCCTGCAGGGCTTCGCGGGCCTGTTCGGGTTTTCTGGCGCGCAGGGCGTCCACCAGGTTGGCGTGGTGGGCTAAAGCGGTGCGCTGGCCCACGCGTTCAGAACCGGCCCGGATGTCGTAGTTCAGGATTGGCCCAATGCGCAGCCACAGGGCCTCGATCAGCTGCATCAGCACCGGCATGCGCGCGCCGCGGTAAATGCCAAAGTGCAGTTCCTTGTTGAAAGCGATCAGGCGGGCCACGTCCTGGCTCTGGTTTTTCATTTCATCGACAAAGCCCTCGTGCCAGACCTGTATTTGGCGCACCTCGTCTTCGGTCATGCGCTCGGTTGCAGTGGCTGTGGCCAGCCCTTCGAGGTTCATTCGGATGCTGGTGATCTCACGGAACTGGCTGACCGACATGAGCGGCACCCGCAGCGTGCGGTTGGGCGTGAGCTCCAGCGCCTGCTCGGCGCTCAGGCGCTGCACCGCCTCGCGCACGGGCATCACACTCACTCCCAAGGCCTCGGCCATGCTGCGCAGCGAAATCTGCTCGCCCGGCATCATGCGACCGTTGATCAGCAGTTCCTTGAACTGCTCGTACACGTCTGCGCTCAGAGTCTGGCGTTTGAGGGGGGTCAGGTGCTGCGAAACCGTCATGGAATCCTGCCTTCTAGGGTGGGCATGTGCTGGTCGATGCACAAGAGCTTAGCGCCTCCTGAACAGGCGTAGACCGGGTACAGGGTAATCACTGATACGGTATCTGTGATCACAGATTACGATCCGGCGACTGGGGCATGCAACCGCCGCCCTGGCCTTTCCTTCCTTTCCTCCCCGTTGGGGACCTTACAGGAGACAAGTTCATGAGTGACAAGACCCTTTCGCCCTCCCAGGCCAACCGCCGACTGGTGGTGGGTGCCATGGCCAGCGCCGCAGCGGCCCTGGCGGCGCCGGCCATCGTGCGCGCACAGCCCAACGCCCTGCGCATTGGCCACCTGACCCCCCGAACCGGCTTTTTGGGCCCGATGGGCGAATACGCCGTGATGGGTGCCACGCTCGCCATGGAAGAGGTGAACGCCGCCGGTGGAGCGCTGGGCCGTCCGTTTGAGATCCTGTTTGAAGACAGCGTGAACCCGCAGACCGCGTCGACCAAGGCGCAGCGCATGGTCGAGCGCGACAAGGTGGACTTCTTGGTGGGTGAGATCAGCTCGGCCTCGGGTCTGGCGATTTCGCAGGTGGCCACCCGCGCACAAAAGATGTTCATGCAGACCGGATGCAACTCCGACGAACTGCGCGGCAAGAGCTGCAGCCGCTACATGTTCCACCTGGAGGCCAACAACAGCATGTATGTGCGCACCATTGGTCGCGAAATGCTGCGCCAGAACATGGTCAAGGGCAAGCGCTGGATGGCGTTCACCGCCGACTATGCTTTCGGTCATGACTTGTTCGAGAAGACCAAGCGCTTCATGGACGAAAACGGAGCCATCTTCATCTCCAACGACATGGTGCCAACCGATGCCACCGAATTCAGCTCGCTGATTTTGAAGGTGCGTCAGCAGCGCCCCGATCTGGTCATGAGCAACCTGGCGGGCAACTCGACCACCAACTTCATGAAGCAGTACAAGGAATTCAACCTGCCGATCCCGCTGGCAGGCGCCGATCTGAACGCGGTCAGCATCTGGGGCGCAGGCGAGGGCAGCTTCCAGGGCGCCTGGCCCATCATCTGGACACACCAGATCAATGCACCCTCGGCCAAGGCCTTCACTGAGCGTTTCACCAAGCGCTGGGGTCGTCCGCCCGACAACCAGGCCGTGGCCGACTACCTGGCGGTCAAGATTCTGGCGCGCGCCATCCAGGAAACCAAGACGGTGGACACGCAAAAGCTGATCACCTACCTGGAAAGCGGTGTCAAGTTCGATGTGCTGCGCGCACGCGAGGGCTACTTCCGCCCCTGGGATCACCAGCTGATGTTTGAGATGTACACCGTCAAGCCCGTGGCGGGCAAGGCGGCCAACAAGTGGGACGTGATGGAGACCAGCGCCCCGGTGCCAGGCCCCAACGAGAGCCTGGAAGTACTGGCCCCCACACAGCAGGAAAACGCCTGCAAGTTCAGCTGATCTGAGCACAAGCCGGGCGCTGCCGAGGAGGGCCTCGGGCGTCCGGCTCGCAGGCAGGACTGGGACTGAACCACGAGATGACTGAAAAAACTGGGAGATGGCCTTGGCCAACGAGTTTGTATTTTTGATCGAGCAGGTCATCAACGGCCTGCTCATGGGCGTGTATTACCTGCTCATTGCGCTGGGGCTGTCGATCATCTTCAGTCTGGGTGGTGTGGTGAACCTGGCGCATGGCGCCCTGTTCGCGATCGGCGCCTACATGATGGTGCAGATCAGCAATGTCGCAGGCTACGGCGTGGCCTTTTTTGCCTCGCCGTTGATCGTGGCGGCGCTGGGCATGCTGCTGGAGCGGCTGTTTCTTCGGCATTTCTACAAAGCCGATCCCGTGCTCAGCCTGCTGTTCACCTTTGGTCTGGCGATGATCATCGAGCAGGCCTTGCGCATGGTGTTTGGCGCTTCGCCGCTGCAATTCAACGTCCCTGATTTCGCGCGCGGACAGCTGGTCCTGGGCGAGTTCATGTACCCGTATTACAGGCTGGGCATGCTGGCGGTGGCGTCGGTGGCGCTGCTGCTGACTTGGCTGCTGCTCAACAAGACCGCCTTTGGCAAGGTGGTCAAGGCCGGTGTGTCCGACCCCGACATGGTGCGCGCACTGGGCATTTCGCTGGCGCCAGTGCTCACGGCGGTGTGCGGCATTGGCATTGGCCTGGCCGGTCTGGCCGGTGTGCTGCTGGCCCCGATCAGCGGGGTGCACCCGGCCATGGGCCAGGAGATCATGACCGCCGCCTTTGTGGTGGTGGTGATTGGCGGCCTGGGCAGCTTTTGGGGTGTGGTGGTTGCCGCGCTGCTGGTGGGCGTGATCCGTGGCCTGACCACCTACTTTTATCCACCGGCCTCCGAGGCCTCGCTGTACCTGTTGATGTTGGCGGTGTTGTTGTTGCGCCCGCGTGGCCTGATGGGCGAGCGCATGGACCGCCTGGAGTAAAAATGATGAGCCACATTTCCCATAGTCTGGACGCGGTGCAAACCAACGCGTCACCCGTGCGCGGCCCGGCGGCGCGCCATGAAATGCGCGTCTGGCTCGGCATGCTGGTGGGCCTGGTGCTTTTGCCCTGGGTGCTGCAGGCCGGCGGCCTGACGATGACTTCTGTGGTCGACTGCGTACTGCTGGCGATGGTGGGCCTGGGCCTGAACCTGCTGCTGGGCCACACTGGGCTGGTTTCTTTTGGCCATGCGGCCTGGTTCGGTCTGGGCGGCTACGGGCTGGCGATTTTGCAGCAGCGCTTCTTCCCGGATTCGGTGCTGATGCCCCTGCTGCTGGCCATGGCGCTGGTGCTGGTGTCTTCTTTCGTGCTGGGCGCGGTCATCCTGCGTCGCAAGGGGGTGTACTTTTCGCTGCTCACGCTGGCCCTGAGCGCGCTGACCTTCACTGTGGCCTTTCGCTGGACCGCCTTGACTGGCGGCGAGAACGGTCTGGGCGGTATCGAGCGTCGCAGTCTGTTTGGCCTGCGCCTGGATGACCCCTGGATTTTCTACATCGTGGTGGCCGTGATCGCCATGGCCGTAGGCGTGTTCATGCTGCGCCTGATGCATTCTCCCTTTGGCAAGGTGTTGCTGGCCATCCGCGAAAACGAGCAGCGTACGCGCTTCATCGGCTACCCGGTGCAAAAGTACAAGCTGACCGCCTTTGTCATCTCGGCCAGCGTGACCGGTCTGGCCGGTGCCCTGTCCGTCCTCAACCACCGCATCGCCTCGGCCGAGATGCTCTCGGTGCCGCTGTCGGGCGAGTTGCTGGCGATGGTGCTGATTGGCGGCATGCGAAGCTTTGCGGGGCCGCTGGTGGGTGCATTGTTCTTCCTGCTGTTTCGCGAATACCTCTCGCAATACACCGAAAACTGGCTGCTGTTTTTTGGACTGGTGTTCGTGGGCTTCATCCTGCTCTCGCCAGCGGGTTTGGTGGGCATTGGTGAGCGGGTGATGCGCTGGCTGCGTCCGGCAAGTACCACCCAGGCGGCCATGTCGGCGCGCAAGGTGCCTGCCAACCCGCAGCCTTTTCCCTCATTCTTGCCTGAGGGCGGCGGTGACGCCTTGGTGGCCGAGCAGGTGAGCAAGTACTTTGGCGGCGTCAGGGCAGTGCACGAGGTGTCGGTGCATGTGCAGTCGCGCGGCTTGCACGCATTGATTGGGCCCAACGGCGCGGGCAAGACCTCGCTCTTCAACCTGATCTCTGGTATGTTCGCGCCCGACACCGGACGGGTCCGTTTGGGCCAGGCGGTGCTGCCCGGCGAAGACCCGACCGCAGCCTGTCAGGCAGGCCTGAGCCGATCCTTTCAGATCACCAACCTCTTCAAGGGCCTGAGCGTGCAGGACAACCTGCGTCTGTCGGTCATGGCGCGCGATGCGTCTTGTTTTTCGATCTGGCGTCGGGCCGAAGACCTTGCCGGTACAGAGGCGCAGACCCGTGAGCTGATCCGCTTTTTGGGGGTGGACGGCATGGAGCTGGCCCTGGCCGAAGACCTCTCCTATGGCGGTCAGCGCCTGGTGGACATGGGGCTGGCGCTGGGCAGTGCGCCGCGCATCTTGCTGCTCGATGAGCCGCTGGCTGGTCTGGCAGTTGCCGAGCGTGAGCGTATTGGCAAGCTCATTCGCCGCCTGGCCGACCGCATCGGCGTGCTGCTGGTCGAGCACGATGTGGACCGGGTGTTCGAACTCTCTGACCGCATCACCGTGATGAGCATGGGCAGCGTGCTGGTGGAGGGCGATCCGCAGCAGGTGCGCGGTGATGACCGTGTGCGTGAAATCTACATCGGCTCGGGCACCGAGGCCCTGGCCAGCAAGGTGGTGCCCACCCGCGTGGGCGAGCAGGTGTGCATCAGCGTTTCGGGCATCGAGGCCTATTACGGCAAGAGCCACATCCTCTCGGGTATCGGTTTTGAAGCCCATGAGGGCGAGATCCTGGCGGTGCTCGGGCGCAATGGCGCGGGCAAGTCGACCCTGCTCAAGAGCCTGATCGGCATGGCGAGGCTGGGTGGCGGCACGGTGCAGATCGAGGGCCGCTCGATCACCGCGCCAGTGCCCGAGGCGATGGCGCGGTTGGGCATTGCCTTTGTGCCGCAGGGCCGGCGCCTGTTTCCCGGCCTGACTGTGCGCGACAACCTGATGCTCGGCCGACTGCGCCGCAGCCAAAGCGGTGGCGACGCCTGGAGCGACGAGCGGATTTTCGAGGTCTTTCCCAGGCTGCGCGAGCGCTACGAGGTCAATGTCGAATCGCTTTCGGGCGGTGAGCAGCAAATGGTGGCTATTGCACGCGCGCTGGCCGGCCATGTGAAGGTGCTGCTTCTGGACGAACCCTTCGAGGGATTGTCACCGGCCATGACCGAGGAGGTGTTCAACGCCATCTTGCGCCTCAAGGGGGATGTGACCATGCTGATCGTGGACCACAACCTGGACCTGACGCTGGCCCTGTCGGACCGTGCGCTGGTGCTCGACCGAGGACGCATCTCGCACCTGGGTCCGGCCGAGCCCTTGCTGCGCGACCTCGACTACCGCCGCGAAAAACTCTGGATCTGATTTGGATTGGAAATCACTATGCTCAAAGACCCTTCTCACGCCCAACTCAAGGTGCTGATCACCGCCGGTGCCAGTGGCATTGGCCTGGTCATGGCCCGGGGCTTCATACAGGCAGGCGCGCGCGTGTTTGTCTGTGATGTCAACGCCGATGCGCTCAAGGACGCGCAGGCCCAGTTGCCTGGTCTGCAGGGCTGTCTGGCCGATGTGGCCGACGAGGCGAGTGTGCAGTCGATGTTCGCCCAGGTCGAGCAGGCCCTGGGCGGCCTGGATGTGCTGGTCAACAACGCCGGTATTGCCGGCCCGACCGCGCTGATTGGCGAGATGGAGCGTGCCGATCTGGTGCGCACGCTGGACGTCAATGTGGTGGGCCAGTTTCTGTGCGCCAAGCATGCCGTGTCCATGCTGCGCCGCTCTGGCCATGCGGCCATTGTCAATATGTCCTCGGCGGCGGGCCATCTGGGCATGCCTGGGCGCTCGGCCTACTCGGCCTCCAAGTGGGCTGTCATTGGCTTGACCAAGTCACTCGCCATTGAGCTGGGCAAGGAGGGCATCCGGGTCAATGCGGTGCTGCCGGGCGCCGTCGACGGCCCGCGCATCCGCGCCGTGATCGAGGCCAAGGCCAAGATCATGGGCAAGAGCCTGCAATCGGTTACCGCCGACTATGAAAACCAGTCGGCCCTGGGCCGCATGGTCACCCCTGAAGATGTGGCCGACACCGTGCTGTTTGCCAGCAGCGCGGCCGCGCGCAGCATCACCGGACAGGCGTTGGCGGTCGATGGCCATACCCAGGCCCTGAGCTGAAAGGGCATGTGATGACAACACCCTCGACCCCAAAATCAAACCCAACCCCAACCGTGGCGGTGGTGGGCACTGGCCTGATCGGGCAGGCCTGGACACTGGTTTTTGCGCGCGCGGGCTGCGCGGTGCGCATGTGGGATGGCGACGCCGCCGCCCTGCTGCGCGCACGCGAGCTGGTGGGCGAGCTGGCCGCCGAGCTGCAGCGCAGCGGCCTGGTGGACGATGCCGCCGCGCTGCTCTCTCGTGTGCAGACCTGCGAGGTTTTGGCCGACGCGCTGGCCGGTGTGGACTATGTGCAGGAAAGCCTGCCCGAAGTGCTGAACATCAAGCAAGACATTTATGCCCGCATGGATGCGCTGGTGCCTGCACAGGCGGTGATTGGCAGCTCCACCTCCAGCATTCCGGCGTCCGCCTTCACCGAGACATTGACGGGCCGTACGCGCTGCTTGGTGGCGCATCCGGTCAACCCGCCCTATCTGGTGCCGGTGGTGGAGGTCTGCGGCGCGCCTTGGACTTCTCAGGAGGCGGTTGATCGCTGCATGGCGCTGATGGACCAGGTGGGCCAGAAGCCAGTGCATGTGCGGCGCGAGCTCGAGGGCTTCATCCTCAACCGTCTGCAGGGGGCCTTGCTGCGCGAAGCTTTCCGCTTGGTCGAGCAGGGCTATGTCGATGTGGACGGGCTCGACGTGACGATTCGAGAGGGGTTGGGTCTGCGCTGGTCCTTCATGGGGCCGTTCGAGACGATCGACCTCAATGCCCCCGGCGGGTTGGCCGATTACTGCGCTCGCTACGGCGGCATGTACCAGTCGATCGCGCAGGAGCAGGTCTCCACGGAGCCTTGGTCGAGCGCGCTTGTCGAGCAGTTGCACCAGGCGCGCCGTGAGCTATTACCCAGCGATGCGCTGGGCGAGCGCCGCAGCTGGCGTGATCGCCGCCTCATGGCGCTGGCACTGCACAAGAAACAACTCGAATCCCAAACTTCCACCCGGAGCTGAACATGAGCAAGAACCGCAAAGTCATCATCACCTGCGCGCCCACAGGCGCCATCCACACGCCCAGCATGTCACCTTATCTGCCGGTGACGGCCGATCAGATCGCCGAGGCGGCCATTGCCGCCGCTGAAGCGGGTGCGGCCATCTTGCACCTGCATGCGCGCGACCCAGCCGACGGCCGACCTTCGCAGGACCCAGAGCTGTTTGTGCCTTTTCTGGAGCAGATCAAGGCGCGCACCCAGGCGGTGGTCAACATCACCACCGGCGGCAGCCCGCACATGACGGTGGAAGACCGCATGCGCCCGGCCATGCGTTTCAAGCCCGAGGTGGCGTCTTTGAACATGGGATCGATGAACTTCGGCCTGTTTCCGATGCTGGACCGTTTCAAGAATTTTGCGCATGACTGGGAACGTCAGCACCTGGAAAACAGCCGCGACCTGATCTTCAAGAACACCTACAAGGACATCGAGACGATTTTGCGCAAGGGCGCCGAGAACGGCACCCGTTTCGAGTTCGAGTGCTACGACATCAGCCATCTCTACAATCTGGCGCACTTTCTAGACCGCGGCCTGGTCAATGGTCCGATCTTTGTGCAGTCGGTCTTTGGCATTCTGGGCGGCATCGGCCCCCATCCCGAAGATCTGATGCATATGCGCCGCACCGCCGACCGCCTGTTTGGTGACCAGTACCAGTGGTCCATCCTGGGCGCGGGCAAGAACCAGATCGCGATGGCCAGCATTGGTGCGGCCATGGGCTCGCATGTGCGGGTGGGTCTGGAAGACTCCCTGTGGATCGGCCCCGGAGAGCTGGCGAAATCGAGCGCCGAGCAGGTGCGACGCATCCGCACCGTGCTCGAAGCCCTGAACCTCCAGATTGCCACACCCGCTGAGGCGCGCCAGATGCTGGCCCTCAAGGGCGGCGACCAGGTCGCTTTTTGACCATGACGCGCCCGGCCCTCTTCAGACTCGAAGGCCGCATTGCCCTGGTGACTGGTTCGACGCGCGGCATTGGCCTGGCCGCCGCGCAGGCGCTGGCCGCGCAGGGCGCGACAGTGGTCATCAACGGCCGCCAAGTCGCCCAGGTCCAGCAGGTGGTCGAAGGCGGCCGCGCGCTGGGTCTGGATTTTCGGGCCATGCCTTTCGATGTGGGCGATCTGGCTGCCAGCGAGCAGGCGATTGAGCGCATCGGGCGGGAGATCGGTCCCATCGACATCTTGTTTGCCAATGCCGGCATCCAGCACCGCGAGGCCTTGCTCGACTTTCCTCAGGCAGAGTTCGAGCGGGTGCTGTCTTTCAACCTCACAGCCCAGTGGGCCATGGCACGGCAGGTGGCGCGGGACATGACCGAGCGCGGCTGGGGGCGCATCCTGTTCACCGGCTCGATCACAGCGGTGCTTGGGCGCGAGTGGGTGACGGCCTACACGGCTGCCAAGGGCGCACTGCATGCCCTGGTGCGCCAGTGGTCGAGCGAGCTGACCCCCAGGGGAGTGACGATCAATGCGATAACACCGGGCTACATCCAGACCGAGCTGACACAGGCCCTCTGGCAAGACCCTGAGTTTGACGGTTGGTTGCGCCAACGCACACCGGCCGGCCGCTGGGGGCAGCCTCAGGACCTGGCGGCGGCGGTGGCGTTTCTGGCATCGCCCGAGGCGGGCTTCATCACCGGACAGGTACTGGTGGTCGATGGCGGCCTGACCGCCACCATGTGAGTTGGCGCATAGGCTTGAGATGTGCGGGCAGGCTCAGGCTGTGGCGCGCTCGATCAGCCGGCATTGCAGCACGACGTGGCGAGCCTGGACCCGGCCTTGCATCTGCCCCATGAGCAGTTCCACCGTGGCTTGCACCATGGCGGGCACATCCTGCAGCACGGTGGTCAGCTGGTAGCTGCCCCAGCGTGCGGGGGCGATGTCGTCAAAGCCGACCACCGCCACGTCATGTGGCACCCGCAAACCGTATTCGATGCGCGCCACATCGAGGGCCGCAATCGCCATGTGGTCGTTGGCCACGAAAACCGCATCGGGGCGGCTCGGCCGCGAGAGCAGATCACGCATGGCCTGTTGCGCTGTTTCGAACTTGTAGTCGCCGCTGGCGCGCGCGTGTAAATCCAAGCCAGCTTGCCCCAGGCCCTCGCGCAGCCCCGCCTCGCGCTCCACGCTGGTCGAAGCGTTGTCCAGGCCGGCCAGGTAGGCGATGCGCCGGTAGCCCCTTGCCACTAGCCATTGGGCCACCAGCAGGCCGCCTTGGCGGTTGGCGGTAGTGACGCTGCTGGTTCCCTGCAGCGATTGCTGTCCCATTTGGGCGAGGCGGTTGAGCAGAACTACCGGCACGCCCGAGGCTTCGCAGTTGCGCGCCAGCTCAGGCGAGAGCGTAGTCGAGGCCAGCACGATGCCGTCCACCTGGTACTGCAGGATGTCGGTGAGCACCGCGTCGGCGTTGTGTTGTCCGCTCTCGCCGATGAACATCAGAACGTGGTATCCCTCTTGCTGCAGCTGTTGCGAGAGTTTTTCAATAACCTGGGGGTAGAACTGGTTGTCCAGGTAATTCATCACCAGCGCAATGATGCGGCTGCGGCGCGTGATCAGGCTGCGTGCGAGCGCGTTGGGCCGATAGCCCAGCGCGGCAGCTGCCGCCAGTACTTTTTCGCGCGTGGCGCTGGAGACGCTGGCGCCGGGGGTGAAAGTGCGGCTGACTGCAGACTGTGACACCCCGGCCTGGCGCGCCACTTCCTGTGCGGTGGCGGATTGCTTCATGCAGCTGTCCAGCCGCCGTCGAGCATCAGTGCGCTGCCCGTCATCAGGCTGGAAGCCTCGCTGGCCAGAAAAACCACTGCCCCCATCACTTCTTCGGGGCGCCCCCAGCGTTGCAGTGCGATCTTGTCCTGCGCCCATTGCCGAAAGCCCGGGTCCGCGAGCATGGGGGCCGTCATGTCGGTTTCGATGAAGGTCGGGCACAGGGTGTTGACGCGGATGCGCGCGGGGCCCAGCTCCCAGGCCAGGGCCTTGGTCATGCCTTCGACCGCATGCTTGCTGGCGCAGTACAGCGTGCGCCGAGGGCTGCCCACATGGCCCATCTGCGAAGAGATGTTGATGATGCTGCCGGGCAGCCGCGCGGTCAGCAGTTGACGGCTGACCGCACGGCTGACGTAGAAAGTGGCCTTGACATTGAGGTCGAACACGGCGTCGATGTCGGCATCGGGCGTGTCCACCAGCGGGCGGGGACGGTTCATGCCGGCGTTGTTGACCAGCACCTGAAACGGCCCGCATGCTGCTACTTCGCGCTCCACACTGAGCGAATCGGTCACGTCCAGTACCAGGGTATCTGCCGCCAGGCCGGCCTGGTGCAAGGCCTGGCAAGCCTGCTCCAAATCGGGTGCTGAGCGCGCAGCCAGTGTGACATGGGCGCCAGCCTGAGCCAGCGCGGTGGCAGCCGCCAGGCCAATGCCCCGGCTGCCACCCGTGACCAGGGCCCGCTGACCATCGAGCCGGAAGGAAGGGGCTTGCGGAAGCATGCTCAATCCCGTGCCGGTACAGGCTGGTACCAAGGCACCTCGGCGCGCGTGCCATATCGGCGCACACGCAAGTTGGCCTGTTCACCGTGTCCGGCAAAGTTTTCCATGTGGCACAGACGCGAGCAGTACTCGCCCATGAGCGCGCTGGCTTCGTCGGTCAACACCCGCTGGTAGGTGCAGGTCTTGAGGAACTTGCCCACCCACAGGCCACCGGTGTAGCGGGCGTTGCGGTTGGTGGGCAGCGTGTGGTTGGTGCCGATCACCTTGTCACCAAAACTCACGTTGGTGCGCGGGCCCAGGAACAGGGCGCCGAAGTTGGTCATGCGGTGCAGGAAATCGTCGGGGTTGCGCGTCATGACCTGCACATGCTCAAAGGCCAGTTCATCGGCCTTGGCGATCATCTCGTCCTGGGTGTCGCAGACGATGACCTCGCCGTAGTCTCGCCAGCTTTGCGAGGCGATGGCTGCGGTGGGCAGGATGGTCAGCTGACGCTCGACTTCGAGCATCGTCTCGCGGGCCAGCTGTTCGCTGGTTGTGAGCAGCACTGCCGGGGAGGTAGGCCCGTGTTCGGCCTGGCCGAGCAGGTCGACCGCGCACATTTCCGCGTCCACGCTGTCATCGGCAATAACCAGCGTCTCGGTGGGACCTGCAAACAGGTCGATGCCCACACGGCCATAGAGTTGTCGCTTGGCTTCGGCCACGTACATATTGCCCGGGCCGACCAGCATGTCTACCGGCGCGATGCTGGAGGTGCCTACGGCCATGGCGACCACGGCCTGCACGCCGCCGAGCACCAAAATTTCGTCAGCCCCGGCCATGTGCATGGCCGTCACGATGGCCGGGTGCGGCTTGCCCTGAAAAGGCGGGGCGGTCGAGACGATGCGCTGCACGCCTGCCACCTTGGCCGTGAGCACGCTCATGTGCGCCGAGGCCAGCAGGGGGTATTTGCCGCCGGGCACATAGCAGCCCACTGCATTGACCGGGATGTGCTTGTGGCCCAGTACCACGCCGGGATGGGTTTCGACTTCCACATCCTTCATCGAGTCGCGCTGAATTTGGGCAAAGCGCCGTACCTGGGCCTGGGCAAAACGGATGTCCTCGATCTCGCGGTCCGACAGGGCCTTGCGGGCCGCCTCGATCTCGGCCATCGAGAGCCGGAAGTCGGCTGGGTCCCAGTTGTCGAATTTGCGGCTGTACTCGCGCACTGCATCGTCGCCACGTTGCTCGACGTCACGGATGATGGTTTCAACGGTGGCGCGCACCTTGGCATCGTCATCGGCACGGACCTGCATGTCCTTGCCGCGCTTGAGGTATCTGATCATGGGAAAGAGGCTTTCAGAAGTGAAATTGCATACGTATGCAATTGCAGCAGAAAAAAAAGCCCGGATCATGGGGTGAAACCCTGATCCAAGCCATGGCGCAGTCGCCTCGGTGTGTTTACATGCTGCGGCGGTATTGGCCGCCCACCTCAAAGAGGGCGTTGGTGATCTGACCGAGCGAGCACACGCGCACCGCGTCCATCAGCACATCGAAGACGTTGGTGTTGTCGATGACGGCATGCTGCAGGCGCGCCAGCATGGCGGACGCCTGGTCTGCGTGGCGGGCATGGAAGTCCTGCAGCCGCTTGAGCTGGCTCTGCTTTTCTTCTTCGGTCGAGCGGGCCAGCTCCAGGCTTTCGAGCACCTCGTCGCCCTTGGGGTTGCGGAAGGTGTTGACGCCGATGATCGGGTACTCGCCGGTGTGCTTGAGCATCTCGTAGTGCATCGACTCGTCCTGGATCTTGCCGCGCTGGTAGCCGGTTTCCATGGCGCCCAGCACGCCGCCGCGCTCGGCGATGCGCTCGAACTCGGCCAGCACCGCTTCTTCGACCAGCTCGGTGAGCTCGTCGATGATGAAGGCGCCCTGGTTCGGGTTCTCGTTCTTGGCCAGGCCCCACTCGCGGTTGATGATGAGCTGGATCGCCATGGCGCGGCGCACCGAGTCTTCGGT
>JACCDQ011447069.1_pt1 | contig 13968 bp, 11 predicted proteins | sample 7446031 | NCBI WGS metagenome assembly JACCDQ01 (sample SAMN15323442, study PRJNA562643) | freshwater metagenome | isolation source: river surface water | place: USA:Blue River Watershed | collected 2017-08-17 | reverse complement strand
TTTATGGAATCGCCTGCTTAATGAACCATTGGCATTTACAAGTTGAACACTTTGCTAAAACCCATAAAGTCATTTTATTTGATATTCGCGGACATCATAAAAGCAATCCAGTTGCTGACGTTAACAATTTTAAATTTGAACATTTGGCTTTTGATATTAAGTCATTAATGAGCCATCTCGATTTGAAGAAGGCTCACTTTGTCGGACACAGTTTTGGTGTGCCTTATTTAATAAAGGCTTACGAGCAATTTCCCGAGCTTTTTTCATCAATGACATTTATTAATGGTTTTGCTCGCAATCCATTGAAAAAACTTTTTGGTCTTGAATTTGTCGAACCTCTATTTAATTTTATCCGCGACCAGCATAAAAAATCCCCAGACTTGTGGAATAACCTGTGGAGAAGTCTGACAGACAATCCTGTGGCGTTACAAGTCGCAGCTTTGGCGGGTGGATTCAATATCAAGCTCACGCAATTTAAAGATATTGAAATGTACTGCAGGGGGGTTTCTCGACTTGAATTAGTAAACTTTTTTGAACTTTTCGAGCAGTTATTACAGTTTGACGGAACATCAATCTTATCAGGTATTTCATGTCCCACTTTGGTCATTGCCGGAAATCGAGATCTGCTAACGCCCCTGTCTTTTCAGAAAGAAATGCATGAAGAAATTCCAGAATCAGAGTTTCTTTTGATACCATATGGTTCGCACTGCAGCCAGCTGGACTTTCCTGAGTTTGTAAATTTGAAACTGAGTGATTTTTTATCTAGAAATTCTTAAATAGTTCGTCTAAACCCTCTACATCTAGGGGGCTTCATGCAATCGAAATTTTTAGTTTTATCATTTACGTTTATTTTATTTTGTCTTTCGACGGCTCAAGCAACTCGGGTTGACGAATTGAACCAAGTCTTTGCTAATTATAACAAGCGATTCGCAACTGGTACCTATGTAAAAAACCCTGCTTTGGCGACAGAATTCACGAACATTCAAGAAAGTTTTGCAGCAAAGCTAAAGGCGTCTCAAGCCTTAAAACCTATATTGGTCATTAGAAATGATTATGATAGCTCGTTAGTCGTTACTTTGTACGCTCTGATGAATGAGCAAAATAATTTAGTCGCGCTATACCATGAAAAATCAACTTACAATAGCAACGAAGAGCGTAGCTTTTTGCGTTTTCGATTGCCTGCTGCTTTCGAAAAGGGTGTTGGATTTATTGCAATTGATGGCGGTTATGCACTCAATGTAAAAGGATTCTATTTTAAACCCGACGCAAGCGCGACTATACAGTTTAATTACGTAACTGACTTAAGAAATAAAACCACTTCAACAATTAATCTGTTTCTTTTAAAAAAGAATAATACCTGGGATTTTTATAATGAAAAATATCAAGTTGTGCGTTCTGCAGATGTTCAGACATGGACTTCGCTTTTTCCTCCAAACGGGGGAGTAAAATCGATTTCGTTGAAATAAATTAAACTAGACTAGACCTTCATCGTAGAGTTTCAACGGCCTGCTAAGGAAATTTCATTGAATTACCGAAAAGATTTCATAGGTAATTAAATGAATTCACTTAAGGTTTTTTATAAATATTTGTTGGTCGTCATTTTGATGATGTTGCCAATAGGGTCCCTACTTTTTAAGGTGCTCAGTGAATCATATTTAGAAATGGTTCGCGTTGAAAAACAATTCAAAGAAACAAAAAAGTTTTTTCAGTGGGCTGAGTCGATAAGTAACGATACCAAAACGCTTTTTGACAGCCCCATTGAAAATGAAACCTACCGATCAACATTTTCAAATTTTAAAAATAATCGCTTGGGCCTTAAAGATCTTTATTTGACTTCAACTCTTCTTTTAAACGGAAACGAATCGGGCCTTTTTCTGAATCATGTTTCTTTGAATTTAATTCCTGAACAATTCGCGATATTAACAGAGCTTAATGTTGTAAATCAAAGCGGCGGAAAAAAAACAAATTTGTACAATGAAGTGAGACAAAACAGCTCGGCGCTTTGGGGCCAAGTAATGGCAATTCATCCAAACCTGAAAGAAAAAGACCCAAAGGCCGCCGAAGTTTTCTTGGCGTCTGCTCGCGCTACCCAACAAGAAATGGATAAGCTGTTTTCCGCGTTTGACAAAAATCAAAACTCAGAAAAAGTTAAAAAAGAACTAGAGTCCTCTCGACAAAAACTTTCTGCGTTTTGGAAAAACACCATCTCACAAATACAAAATCAAACCGAGCTGCGCCTGCAAGAAACTAAAAAGTCTTTGTCTATTTATGTTTCTGTGGTTTCGCTGCTTTTGTTAATTTCTTTGGGATTTACTCTGAACATTTTTTTCGACATGAGTCGCCGAATCAAGAAATTGATTGAAGTAACAAAGAACGTTGATCCTAAAAAAATGAATATTCAAACCGCCCAGTTCGGGGATGATGAAATAGGGGATTTAGCTCAGTCTTTTGAAACGATGTCGATAGAGCTTAAAGAAAACTTTAAAAAAATATTGTTCGCGAATGATGCCAAGTCATCATTTGTTGCAATGATAAGCCACGAGCTTCGTACTCCCATAAATGGAATTATCGGAACAACAAATCTGATTGCAGACACCAAACTAGACGATGAACAAAAGCTTTACGTAAACACAATTAAGAAATCTTCTGATGTACTTTTAACTTTGATCAATAATATTCTTGATATCTCCAAAATCGAAAGTGGTAAAATGACTACTGAGCTGATCAATTTTGATATTTCAGCTCTTCTCAAAGACATAAATGATTGCTTTGGATTTATAGCTCAACAAAAAAAATTGACTCTTTCGATTGATGGATTGGTAAAAACTGATTTTCACCTTAAAGGCGACATGCATAAAATAAAACAGATTATTTTCAATCTGATTTCGAATGCACTTAAGTTTACCTCAAAAGGGGAGGTCAAAGTTAAAGCCCGCATTTTAGAAGAAGATGATACTTATTGTCGGATAAGTATCGCAGTTCAAGATCAAGGGATTGGAATCGCCCCAGAAAATCTAGGTAAACTTTTCAGCGACTTTGTGCAAACAGATTCTTCGATGGCGCGAAAATTTGGCGGAACTGGTTTAGGGCTTTCGTTATCTAAAAAGTTCGCACGCTTGATGGGCGGTGATTTGTTTGTAACAAGTGAGCTCGGTGTTGGATCTGAATTTTGGGTTGAACTGCCTTTAGTCAAAGTACAGTCAGATTCTATTTTGACAGAACAACCAAAACTATCCGAGATGACAAATGGTTTGGGCATAGACAAACCTAGTAAAATAAAAATTCTTATCGCCGAAGACAACGATGTAAATCAGATGATTCTTCAAAAGTATCTTAAAAAATGGGGTTATGACTTTGCTTCGGCTTTCAACGGAAAAGAGGCCCTAGATAAAGTTTCAACTGATTCTACAATTGGCTTAATCCTTATGGACTGCCAAATGCCCGAAATGGATGGGCTTGAAGCGACTCGACAAATTCGTTTGTCAAATGAACAGCGCGTTCGCTTTATACCTATTATTGCATTAACGGCAAACGCCTTAGAAGAAGATAAAAATAACTGCTTGCAGGCGGGTATGAATTCTTTTGTTTCTAAGCCAATTGATCCTCTGGTTTTAAAGAAAGAAATAGACCTCTATAATTCTTCAAATATCCGTAAGGCTTCTTAATTAAATTTCGGTTTTAAAATTAAAAAACCCGCAAGTTCATGCGGGTTTTTTAATTTAGAATTTCAAAAAAGCTTATCTGTAAGCAATTTTAGTGATTTTCCAACCAGTGCGCTCAACTGAAGTGTCTGATTTGAAAACTAATTTCGCTGCTGTTCCTGAAACAACCGCAGAAAATGAGTCATCATTATTTCCGCTTAGTGTTTGAATAAGATTTCCAGCAGCGTCGTAAATTTTCACCGTGTCATAGTTGGCTTCGGTGTCAAATTTTTCGAAGTAAAGAGCAAATTCAGATACCCCTGGAACAGAAATTTCTGTAGTCGTATTCGTATTTGATTTGTATGGATTTTCCGATTCGTATGTGGCTGCTTGAGATTGCCAGTTTGCAGGATCATTTGCGTCAGGTGGAGGTGTCGTGTTCGTTAATGCATTGTAAGCGTTAACTAATCCACCTGTTGATGTTTTTCCTTTTAATCCAGCAATTGGACGAGCTGTAGCTAAAAGTCTTTGGCGCAATTCTGTAGCAGTTAAGTTTTGCTCATGGGACCAAACTAAGGCTGCAACACCCGATACGTGCGGAGTAGCCATCGAAGTTCCTGACCAAGAATCGTAAGCTCCACCCGTTGAAGAGTAAATATTTACACCCGGAGCACCGATGTGAACCGATCTTTTACCAAAGTTCGAAAAATTAGCTTTTGTTCCCGTATTATCTACAGCCGCAACAGAGATAATATTATCAACATTGTAAGATGCTGGGTAAGATGGGTTTGTATCATTGTTATTTGAATCATTACCAGCTGCTGCTACGAACAATGCGCCAGCCGCTTCAGAAGCTTTGATAGAATCTAAAAGTGTTTGCGCGAAACCGCCTCCACCCCAAGAGTTACTCATTACTTTCGCACCCATTTTAGTAGCGTAATCGATAGCTTTGACTGCATCTTCAAGACTACCAGAACCACCGGCATCCAAAAATTTGATCGCCATGATTCTTGTGTTCCAGTTAACGCCTACAATACCTTTACCGTCGTCACCTTTTGCACCGATAGTTCCAGCGCAGTGAGAGCCGTGGCCGTGATCATCCATTGCGTTTCCAGATCCGTCAATTGCGTTAAACCCGTGAATATCATCGATAACACCATTGTTATCGTCATCAACTCCAGCTACACCGTTGGCTTCTGCTTCATTCGTCCACAAGTTATCTTTTAAGTCTGCATGATTAAAATCAACACCTGTATCGATGATAGCAACAACAATTTTGTCAGAACCAGTTTCGATGTCCCATGCTTTTTCAGCATCAACATCCATACCCACTGTTCCGATTTTTCCATCAGAGTCAGCTTGCCCGATGTTTTTCAAACCCCACAATTGACCCAACATTGGATCGTTTGGAGTTTTGTTTATTTTGTAAATGTAGTTTGGTTCAGCAATATCGACCATTGGATTTTGAGCCAATGTTTTTACTGCTGAATCAGTTGATTCAAATGCAGCTCTTTTTACAACCACGATATTTTGTGAAGGAATCGTAGACTTCACAAATGCTCCAAGAGATTTAGATAATTGAGCTTTGTTGTTGATAAACAATTTGCCTGGCTTAAGGCGAACAACGTATTCACCTGGTACAGAATCAACTTGTTTGATGTTTGCGAACGCTGACAATGAACTTGTTAAGATGGCAACCGACAAAACTTTTGCGGCTCTTCTTCCTGTGAGCAACATAGACGCTTCCCTTCCTTGAGAATGTTTTCAGTATGGTTAAAACTTGCTGAAATCCTACCAACACAGAGTTTGGTCGAGCAGAAGAAATATGAGTTCCAAGATGAAACTAGACTTTGAACTTGATAGTTATGTTTTATTCTAACTTTTTAGAATACTAGCTATAACTAGCCTTTATGAGAAAGCTTCTTTTTTACATCATTTTGTTTATTGTAATCGTCGAAATCAAATTGAAGCTGTTGTGGAAACTGCACAATTTTCTGGGGGTTGTCCGCAATAATTTTTTTTTCTGTCGGAGTTAGCACGTTTTGCCCAGTTGCGCTTTTAATAAGGTGCTTCAAAAATGCCTCTTTCGCAGAATCAGACGCGCCGGCATTGAAACCCAATTCTTTCATTAATTCGCCAATTTTTTTCATCAAAAAACTCCAGTGAATCATTCGGACAGAAGTCTAGTAAAGTTGAGCTGAAATCTTCTTAAATGATGTCTTCATGATGAAAATGCTGGGCTGATGTCTGGTATTGAGACATTCGTTCGGCGCAGCAAAGGTTAAGAACTTTTCGAATTAAATATTAAAACTGAGCTGTCAAAATTGATCGACGCGATTCAGTACGAATGAACCAATGGTTTTAGTTGTTCCATTGACCAGGCGTTCATAAAAAAAACCAGCAATTTGCTGAGTTTGTGGAATTTTATAAAGCTGATAATAATTGCTACCAAAATTAATCACAATTCCAGAAGAGTTTTCGAAACGATAGCCAAAGTTTGTTCCGCTAAAATTATCGGTTCTTTCCTGTCTTCCATTTCTGAAAAGTTTAAGACTACCTTTGAATTGATCTTTGCCTTCCTCATTCCAAGGTGCGATCTCAAGCGAAAATGTGCCGTATTCTTTATTAGTTACATCTAAGATTCGCCCTCGGTATGACCCAAATAGTTGAGCTTCGTCTTGGGGGCGCGTTCCGGTGGCAGCAGCCATATAAGAATCCATGTTTTTAATTTCTAAATTTTTTAGATTTCCTGCAACATCTTCAGCACTTTGGGCGTTTAATAATATCCATTCGTAGGATTTCAATTTTTTGTGGTCGAAGAGTTTGACTGATTCTGCTTCAGGTTCAATAGCAATCTGGGCTTTGTGGAGCGTTTCAGTAGGCTTACCTGATAGATTCTTTTCGGTTTTAGTTTCTGAAATAGACTCAGGCCCCAAATTTCTTTCATTTGATAAAACTTGATTCTGAATATTCGCTTTTGAGTCCTCAGATAAACTATTCAAAGGCTTGTAGTCTTCTTTTGCTTTTGTAAGCATTAGGTATTCTTCGCTTTGTTTAAAGGCTTGCTCTCCGTAATTGCGTCCATAAAGGAAAGAACCAACAAATCCACAAAGTACAAAAAAGATTTTAAAAAAGTCTTTCATACTCCTAAGACTAACCTTTTTTATTTTCCAATCAATTGTTTGGTTTCACGTATAATTTCTGGAACTTTATTTAAATCGTTTTTACCCGTTTTTATTTTTTCAACAGCCTGAGCTTGCGACATTTTTCCTTCGAGCATGGCTTCACACAGAATTACTTCAAGTGCGTCGGTGATTCGGTAAACCGAAGAATGCTGCGGCCATAGATTTTCAATTGCATTCGCGCCACCCATGCAAAGAGGTATGTAGTGATCAATTTTATATTCAGTTCTTAGCGATTCTGAAATCGTAAAATTTAACTTTTTCACATATCGATTAATGACGGCCCATTTTTTCGCCGTGCTTACATTTCTTTCGCAATAATTAATTTTTTCTGGGTAACGGATTTCATCTGGAGTCACACACAAGGCACCAGGTGTAAGCTCTGCATCAGGCGCTTTCGGAAAACCCTCTGCACCAAAAGCAATTGAAGCGGCAATTAAGTATATACAGGCAACTAGAAAAAGTTGATTTTGTCGCATGGTCCCCCCGGACTGTTCTGCAATCTATCAAAGTTTGCAGAACTTATCTTGACGTATTTTTAATATTAGAAAAAAGAAAGGGCTGTATACTATGTTTACAGCTGTAATCTCATATAAGTGCTAGGCGTCCATGTTCTAATCAATTAGCTATTGCTTCTGAAAAAGATTCTTTAGCGTATCAGAATTTTTTCCGGACCACTTTCCTAATAGTTGCGAGCCCTGTAAATTGAGATGTCCGCCGTCTTTATAAAGATAAAGATCTTCATAGAATGGCATCGGACCAACTTGCTTTTGAAAGTCGGAAAGCGCTGAAACAAACTGCGCACCGCTTTTTTCAACAAGTTCTTTAAAGTGCAAATTTGCCTTATCTGATTCAACGCCACAAGTTTCAATAACGTTTTTGCGCCCCTCGGTCTCGTTCATAAAAAGACCCTTCACTGAAAAGCGCTGCCCATAAAATCGATCTAGGTTCGGACACAGTGATATTTGATCGAAAAGAATAACCTTCTTTTTTTGTGCCGACATCTTTTCTATCATTTTTGAAAGTTCAAGTTCGTACAAATCTCTGATTTCTTTTTTAAATAGCTTTGCATCTACATATCTTGTCCACGCGCCGGCAAAAATAATCGTTTTATATTTTTGAATGTTTTTTGAAGCCCACAAAATTTGTTCTATGCAAGGTGGGTCGGCCTGCAGGTTTTCAAGAACTGTTCTATCGTCTAAGATTAAAGGAAAGCAGCCATCTGTGCTTACTGCAGAAAATGAAAAGTTTTGAGCCTTCCCAACTTCATCCAAAAACGGTTGGTAATGCCCGGCATGAGAGTCGCCTAGCAAAAAGACATCCGGCGCTTGAGTCGAATCGCCAAATATGCAGTTCTTGTCTTTATAGATGTTATGACAGAATTTTTCAATATCAAGATAATGAAAAGTCTTTCCCATCTTGTCATAATCGATATAGGGAAGCTTAGATTGAATATGAACCACCAAATGCATCGTTGCAAAAACAACAATCGTTGGTATTAAAAAAATTTTTACTAGTGCTTTGTTCGCCGAATCACCGGTTGGTTTTCTAAAGCGCAGCTCGATGTGGCGCCAGCTTATATAAGCAAAAGCTACAGAGGCAGCAAAAATAAGAACTGACTGTAGAATTTTCGAAGTCAGATCATCAGTCGGGTATTTAAGAAAGGCGATCAATGGCCAGTGATAAAGATACAAAGAATAAGAAATAAGCCCGAAAAAAACCATCGGTTTCATGGTTAAATATTTTCCGATGAAAGTTTTATTGTGTGCGTGAGCCAAAATTAAACAAGCCGTAGAAATACACGGAATCAGCGCAATTAAACCAGGAAATCGCAATTGCTGATTAATCAAAAACAAACTCAATATAAGTGTTCCCAGACCAAATGCAGCTAAAATTTCGGCCCAAATTTTTTTTTGAATTTTTATATTGCCTACAGCTAGAAATGCTCCGACCAAAAGTTCTGAAGCTCTCGATGTTAAACTATAAAAAGTCCATTTCCTTAATGATTTTTGATCAAGGCCATACTCAGCAGATACAACAGACGTCAGAAAAATCAAAATGAGTAGGCCTATGAGATATTTCTTATAGTTTTCCCGAAATGCTTTTGGTTTCGCCATTAACACCAAAACTATAGGAAAAATAAAATAAAACTGCTCTTCAACAGATAGGGACCACAGATGTAAAAGGGGCAGTTCGCGAGTAATCGGAGCAAAGTAGTCGATATCGCGAGCAAAGTGATAATTAGCTTTATAGAAAATCGCAGCTAGCGCAGAACGCGCCGTGCTTTTTATATCTTCCGGAACCAATAAGAAGATGCCAAGTAGAACAGTAAAAAGAATGACTCCGTAAAGAGCCGGTAAAATTCTACGTGCGCGCTTTAAATAGAAGCTTTTAAATGAAAATCGAGACGCAGTTACATCAGAAAGAATATGTTTAGAAATCAAATAACCCGAAATAACAAAAAAGACATCTACTCCAACGAAACCTCCCGGTAAAAAGGTTTCGCTGAGATGAAATATGACAACGGATAAAACCGCGATGGCTCTTAATCCGTCAATTTCGGCTTTGTAATCAGCTTGATTTAAAGCCTGATTTGGATCTATTCCGAATAAAGACAACTAAGCTGAATCTCCGCCAGAAATTTCATCTTTCTTCATTACAGAAGCTCGTAAATATTCGCGATTCATTTTCGCAATATTAATTAACGAAATTTCTTTCGGGCAAGAGGCCGAACAAACACCCGTAGTTGTGCATGCACCAAAACCTTCTTTATCCATTTGTGCAACCATATTTAGCGCTCGCTTATCGGCTTCGACTCTTCCTTGTGGAAGCATCGCCATGTGCGTGATCTTTGCGCTTGTAAACAAGGCTGCTGATGCGTTCTTGCAAGAGGCCACGCAGGCTCCGCAACCGATACAAGTTGCTGAAGCCATTGCTTCATCAGCATCTGGTTTTGGAATCGGAATCGCATTTGCATCTTGCGCTCCACCAGCATTTACAGAAATGTAACCACCTGAAGAGATGATGCGGTCGAAGGCTGAGCGATCGGTCATTAAATCTTTTTTAATCGGAAAAGCTGCTGCTCTCCATGGTTCAAGAACAAGTTCTTGTCCGTCTTTGAAGTGACGCATGTGAAGTTGGCACACAGTAGTTCCCTTTTGAGGACCATGCGCGTTTCCGTCAATCATGAAACCGCAGCTTCCACAAATTCCTTCGCGGCAGTCGTGGTCAAATACGATCGGCTGTTCGCCTTTAGTGATTAAACTTTCGTTAACTGCATCTAGCATTTCTAAAAATGAAGCGTCCGGAGAAACGTCTTTGGCATCATAGGTTTTAAATTCACCCGTGGCTTGAGCGTTTTTTTGGCGCCAAACTTTTAACTTTAAATTGATATTTTTTTTGCTTTCCATTTTCGCGTCCTTATTTGTACGAACGAGTCGCAAGTTTAACGTTTTCGAATTTCAACTCTTCTGTATGACGAGTCTGCTCTTTGTCTGCAGAACCATTCCACTGCCAAGCGGCCACATGACAGAATTTTTCATCGTCACGTTTTGCTTCGCCATCGACTTGGTGTTCTTCACGGAAGTGACCACCGCATGATTCTTCACGAGTTAAAGCATCACGACACATCAATTCGCCAAGCTCGATAAAGTCAGCCACGCGGCCTGCTTTTTCAAGCTCGGTATTGATTTCGTTGGCTTCACCCGGAACACGCACATCATTCCAGAATGATTCACGTAATTTTTTAATCTTAGAAATCGCTTCAGTTAGTCCTTCGCGACTACGAGACATTCCGCATTTTTCCCACATGATGTGGCCAAGTTCTTTATGGAAGCTTTCAACCGTGCGCGACCCTTTGATGCCCATCATTTTTGTAATATCTTTTTTCACGCCATCAGCTGCAGCTTTAAATGCGTCGTCTGTGTTTTTTACAGCGCCCAATTTTGTATTGGCGATATAATCACCAACTGTATATGGAAGAACGAAGTAGCCGTCAGCCAAACCTTGCATCAATGCCGAGGCACCTAAGCGATTCGCGCCATGATCCGAAAAGTTCGCCTCACCCGCTACGAATAATCCTGGAACAGTACTCATCAAGTTGTAATCAACCCACAAGCCACCCATTGTGTAGTGTGGAGCAGGGTAAATACGCATCGGAGTTTTATACGGATTTTCGCCGGTGATTTTATCGTACATTTGAAAAAGATTTCCGTAACGTTCAGAAATTTTTTCTTCACCCAAACGCTGAATACTGTCTTTGAAATCAAGATAAACGGCTTTGTCTCCTAGAGCGCCAAAGCCTTCATCCACGCGGAACTTCGCTTGACGAGAAGCCACATCGCGCGGAGCTAAGTTACCAAAGCTTGGGTAAATGCGCTCTAGATAGTAATCGCGTTCATTTTCAGGAATTTGTTCAGGAGAACGAGTGTCGCCTTTTTTCGAAGAAACCCAAACACGGCCATCATTACGTAATGATTCAGACATCAATGTTAATTTCGATTGGTTTTCACCGTGAACAGGAATACATGTCGGGTGAATTTGCGTGTAACAAGGATTAGCAAAATAAGAACCTTTTTTATGAGCTTTCCAAGCAGCCGTTACCGCACACGCCATCGCGTTTGTTGAAAGATAAAATACATTTGAATATCCACCAGTCGCCAACACAACAACATCAGCTTCGTAAGTTTCAATTTCACCTGTATTCAAGTTACGAATTACGACTCCGCGCGCTTTTCCGTCGACCACAACAACGTCAAGCATTTCGCGACGCGAATGAAGCTCGACATTTCCTAAGTCTACTTGTCTCATCATTGAAGAGTAAGCGCCCAACAACAATTGCTGGCCGGTTTGCCCACGCGCATAGAAAGTACGAGAAACTTGAGCGCCACCAAATGAGCGATTCGCCAATAATCCGCCGTACTCGCGCGCCAAAGGAACACCCTGCGCAACAGCCTGATCGATGATTTTAACTGATGATTCCGCCAAACGATAAACGTTGGCTTCGCGCGCGCGAAAGTCTCCACCCTTTACGGTGTCATAGAACAAACGATAAATTGAATCGCCGTCGTTTTGATAATTTTTCGCAGCATTAATACCACCCTGTGCCGCCACCGAGTGGGCTCTACGAGGAGATTCGTGCACACAAAACGCTTTTACTTTATAACCAAGTTCGCCCATTGTCGCCGCAGCAGATGCGCCCGCAAGGCCCGTACCCACAACAATAACCGTATGTTTGCGCTTATTAGCGGGGTTCACAAGCTTCATGTGAAACTTATGGTCCGTCCATTTGTCTTCGATCGCTCCACTTGGAATTTTGCTATCTAAAATATTCGCCATAAATAATCCTTCGAGCTATTTCGTTAAAAATACGTAAAGAGGTTGAGATAAAAAGCCCGCAATCACGACGATCGCATAAGCCCAGGCAAGCTTTTGAATTCCGGATTGCATTTTTCTTTCAAGAAAGCCTAGAGATTGAAATACCGAAGTGGCTCCGTGACGAACATGAAACAACAACAGCAACAACGCCACAATATACCAAGCTACATAGCCCGGGCTTTGAAAGGTTTCTATAACAAGACGATGAAGATCGCGCATTAGCACACCATCAACGTTTACTTCGTAGTATGTTCCGTATTTAAAAGTCGCTAAGTGCAAAATGACAAAAGCTAAAATAGCAGATCCTTGAATAGCCATATAGCGCGAACCAAGCGAAGCTGCTTTTTCGCCGTTTGAATTCATAGCATAGCGCGAACCTTTTGAAGACCGATTACGAATTGTTAACGAGATCGCCGTAAAAATATGAACGATCAGTGCCAAAACCAAAACGCTTTCAGCGCCGTAAAGCACGATTTTGTTTGAAACTATCGCGTGCCCGTATTTGTTGTAGGCATCTGCGCTGACTAAAATCAGCATGTTTCCAGCCATGTGAGCTAAAATAAACCCCATCCATACAAGCCCGGTCAGGCCCATAAGATACTTGCGACCAACGGTCGACTTAAAAAAGTCCAGCATATTGAATTCCTTCGATCATTATTTGTTTTAAATCAGTTCAGATCATTTAATTTTCATTTAACAAATTACTCTTCGTTCAATATCTTGTCACTTTTCATCTCTCTTTTGCAACATGTCACCTAGACAAATAGATTCATGTTATCAGGCACTTAGGCTAGAACTAAAAGCCTTGTATTGAATGATAAAAGCGGGGGAGTCTTAATGAAAATCTTTGTTTGTATAAAACAAGTTCCTGATACAGAAACAAAAATCAAAATTTTACCAGACCAATCGGGTATCGATCCGACTGGAATCAAGTGGGTTATGAACCCTTACGACGAATTTGCAGTCGAAGAGGCCATCAAATTTAAAGAAAAAAATCCTACAGCTCAAGTTTGGGTAACAACTTGCGGACCAAAAGCTCGTGCGGTTGAAGCTTTAAGAACGGCTTTAGCGATGGGTGCTGATGAGGCGATTTTAATTAACGCTCCAGAAAACTTAGATGCCTATTCAACAGCCAAAGCTTTAGCAAACACGATCAAAGCCGAGGGTGGAGCTCATTTAATCTTCACTGGAAAGCTTGCGATTGATGCAAACCAATCTTCAGTTCCACAAATGGTTGCTGAATTTTTAGGAATGCCTCATTCAAGCGTGGTTTCAAAATTTGAAACAACTCCAGAATCAACAACAGTTGAGCGCGACATCGAGGGTGGAGCAAAAGAAGTTGTGCAAATGATGAATCCGGCCGTTGTTGCTGCGAACAAAGGTTTGAATATGCCTCGTTACGCAAGTCTTCCGGGTATTATGAAAGCGAAGAAAAAAGTTGTGAAAGACGTTGAATTTTCTTCATTAGGAATCGCCGCCACTGAACAAAAAGTAAAATACTCGGGTTACCAGCTTCCGGCCGATAAACCTGCCGTTAAACTTTTAACTGGAGACGCTGGCGCTCAAGTTTCTCAACTTATCTCTGCTTTGCGTGACGAAGCGAAAGTTCTTTAAGGAGTACGCACATGTCTAAAATTTTAATTTTTACTGAATATCAAAATGGAAACTTAAAACGCAGCTCTCAAGAGCTTTTGCAATTTGCAGCTAAAACTGGAAAGCAAGTTGTCGCTTTAGCCTTAGGAACACAAGCGGGTGCTGGCGCGGCTCAG
>JACCDQ012081886.1_pt1 | contig 13969 bp, 4 predicted proteins | sample 7446031 | NCBI WGS metagenome assembly JACCDQ01 (sample SAMN15323442, study PRJNA562643) | freshwater metagenome | isolation source: river surface water | place: USA:Blue River Watershed | collected 2017-08-17 | reverse complement strand
TGTGTAGCTGATATCGCGCCGTCGATCGTTACTGTACCTGTTGTGCCATTAATTCCTATAACTCTGGTATTAGCAAAACCGCCAACATTAGCATAGATGTTTAGGTTATACCCATTTAACAAACTAGCTACCTGAACTTCGTTGTTGCTAACAATTTCATTAATAGCCAACGAACTACCAACTACTAAGTTACCTACACCTAGTTGGTGCGGTGTGCTTGCTGCTTGGTCACTGCGTAAAAATTGGCTAGATCCTACACCGTTTAGTTTTAATGCGTTGCTTGCATCGCCGGTAAACTGGGCATTTGATACTGCTGCCGACCCAACTAAGTTAACACCTGGATTAATAATTGTAAAACCGTTAATTGCATTTTTTGGAGTAAACGCAGCGTCAGAACTAACTACAGCAATAACAGTATTTGAGATATACATCTTAATAACCACGTGCGGATTATCCCTACTGTCGTTAATTGTTTCTACCACCGCACCGGATGTTGTTCCGTCACTAGATACTGTGCCTGGGCCAATTAATTGCCAACCATTATTGTAAACATATAACTGATTTGAATCAGTGTCAAACCATAGATCGCCGAGGCTCGACGTCGCTCCGCTAGGAGCAGTGCTTTGTGCTAAAGAACTACTAATTGGTTTCCATTTGTTAAGGCTTTCATCCCAGATTTTTAAAGTTTTTGCTCTGGTATCATACCATAGCTGACCAGTTAATGCTATAGTTGTGCTAGTAGTTGAATTGTATAATTTTGCGCTAGTTGGATTGCCTGTGGATGCGTCAGAATCAGACGCAAAATTTTCCATGATGTTAACAAAGTTCTCATTTAGGAAAACACCATAGCCTGCATAATCTCTACCTATTAATGTCAGTGATGATGAAGTGGTGTTAATGGTAGCATCGTTAACTGATGCTATCAAATTTCCACGAGTTGTAGTTATTGAATATGCCATGCTATTACCTTATATTATTCTGCGTATTGGAACCAGAAGTCGCCATCATTAGAGCCAATATCATTTACCCCTGCATTAGGAGCTGCATTACTTACAAATTTAGCACTGCCGCCCCACCATGTTGTAGCTGTTTTAGCAAACTGTGTAGTAGCAATTAAACTGTTACCTGTTGTGTTATATGTCTGCCCTTGAGTTGTAGCAGTTGCTCCATTATTTAACACTACACCCGAATCAGTGGCTGTCATTACGGTTACGCCAGCTACTCGCACATTGGCACTGGTGTTTGACACCCACATGTGGCTAGTGCCTTGGTAGATCTTGTAGTTGTAGAATCCTGAATTTAAAACTACGAACTCAGTAGTAGCAATCATAGTATTTGCTGTGCCAAAAGGTGCAGTAATCGCAGTTGAAACACCCCATAAGTTAGCATTAATAAAACTGTTATCTACGTATTGTTTAGTTGCTACACCCAATGCTACTGCTGGGTCTGTGTTTACTGTGATTTGGCCTGCAGCTGTTACTGTAAGAGCAACGTTACCTTGGTTAACTAAACGCAAACTACCGTTAACTGTATTATGTAGGCTTACATTGTTACTTGTAATGTTAGCAACAAATTGTCCAAAAGCACCTACAGTTAGGCCATTGTTATTTACGATAGTTAATGTGCCTGTGCCACTATTGTTAATATTGTTGCGGAAATAATTAGCTGCTGGTTGCGTGCCTAGGTAACTGGCATTATTAGCTGTACCATAAATTACATACGAGCTATTCATATTATAGCCAGCTTGGATAGTGCTGTCAAAACCAGTTATTGCCGTCGTAGGAGCAAAAGTAGCCGAGCTAATAATTGCTGTTCGTGTACCATTTAAATAGATCGAAACAACACTTACATTACCAGCGCCGGACGGTATCTGTTCCCAAATCGCTGTGCTTTTACCATTAACTACACTGTAGCCAGGGCCAACCAAGATCCAACCGTTAATATCATAAGGACTTGTGCCATCATAGCAGTATAATTGTTTGTTTACACTATCCCACCATAGGTCACCACCCACTGTGGTATTTGGTGCTGTTGATGCGTATGTGGCTGAACCTACGTTTTTCCAGGTAGTGCCTGTATAAACTTTAACCAGTTTATTAGTGCTATCATACCAAATCTGCCCTGTTAACGGGTTATTTGGCGATGTGCTCTTAGAAAAGTTTACTAATAAAGCTACGAGGTCTTCTGCAATGATCTCACCGTAGCCACTGTAGTTACGACCTACTAAGGTTAAGCTCGATGCTGTGTTATCCACAGTTCCATCTAAGATTGTTGTTAGTAGCGTTCCGTCTGGTAAATTTACAATATACGACATTTTATTATCCTAATTATGCTGTCAAGTTTGTTAACGTTTGAACTCTCACTGTGTATTCAATTTGAATAAGTCTGTTCAACGCTTTTTGAACAGGACTGAAAATTACGTGTGTTAGTAGTGGCAGGCCTGCACCTAACCCACTAGCACCAGGGACATAGCCAAATAATCCTAATTCATCAAATACATAGTCACCAGTTAGTGTTTGGCTATTATCAAATACTGCTTGTCCGCTAGGCTCACCGTAGTCAAGTAAGCAACTTACTACAATGTCTGTATATTTTAACCCAGGAGTATGTGTAACTACTAGTTTATTATTAACTGGATCAGTGTTGGCTGTATTTGTATCATCAACAATTTTGTAATATGTTGGATTGTATAAGTCTGCATTAGCTACATTGGTATTAGTAGGCAAATAGGTAATAACACCTGTAGGGTCTACTGTAGTGCCACCATTACCAAAGTGCATTTCTGTAATAAACATACCGCCCGGTGTTTGGTAATTTTTATTAGCTACTGAATTAGCTAGAGCATAACTGAAGTTTTCGTAATGGATCGCATTAGTTTTGTCAACAAATACTTCCTTGGTAATAGGATCAAAGATCTTTACCATACCAATAATGTTTAAATTTGCCATTGAATTCATTTATGCTCTTCCGTTTACATATACTTCTTGGGTTTCAGGGTCAAATATCTTAATGCGCCCTTCTACAAATATTCCGCCTCGTTCGTCTGGTTTCTTTTCAGGTTGCGGGGTAGGTTGTTTTTCGTCCATATTGTTATTTATCGCGTTTTTATCCATGGGTTTTATTACCAGCTAGTCAGACTGGCACGCTTCCATGTGTTTGTTGCTACACAAACATAAACGTTACCACTGTCCCACACGATTTGACCTGCTGTTCCTGTGCTATTTGCCAGTGCTGGCACATAACCATTGCTGACTATTAAATTGGCATCAACAGACACAGATGACTCGCTAAATGTAGTTACAATATTTTCTGCTAGCAATCCGCCGACGTGGACACTAACAGTTGTATTAGCAGTGTCTGTACCTAATGTTAAATTACCACCATTGATATAAACATACCCATCATTTGCTCCGCTAATAGTCCATGATGCTTGACTGTAGTTATTACCATTTATACCCACATCGATATAATGAGTTGAGTCTGTGCCATTTGGTGCTGTTGCAATAAAATCTGCACTTACTAAATTACCAACTGTATTAATATTTTGAATATTTAATTGCGTATAACTGTTAACATTGTTTATTGCTGATAGTAAAATATTTGCGTAAGTAACCACTGGTGGTAAACCAAGTGATATTGGATTGTATACGTAGGTAATTCCGTTAGTGACCTGAATATTACCTCCAATATAACCGCTGTAACTAGGCAAATATGAACTAACATTCACATTACTATAACTAGTGATATTTGCACTGGATAGATAAGCTGCAACTTGAACGTTGCTGTAATTAATCGACACATCATATGCTGTATCTTGACGTGTGCCGTCTGGGAATATTACCCCGCCATTGTTGTCATAATACCATACGTTAACATTACCGGTACCTGGATCAATATTTGCTACATTTAATTGCACTGCTACATTACTTACAACTACGCTACTAACAACGTTAGCATTGGCATCCATTGCATTTAATCCAACGATTCCATCCTCTGCACTAGTTAATGTTAGTGCGTATTCGCCTGGACTGCCGAACACTTCTTCTTCAACAATATAAGCACCTTGTGAGAATTCGATACGTGTGCCTTGCATTGTTAAGTTTGCAGTTGACGTTAAATTACCTTCAATAGGCACACTACTTTGTAATGCACCACTTGTAACATCTAATGTTGCACTACCTACGTTAATCACATTGCCAGATACTGCTAAGTTTGATGCTGTTATTTCACCACTCACGCTGATATTAGCTGTAGTTACTGTGCCGGTAGTTGTAATATCTACTGCTGTTATATTACCTGTTGTAGTAATATCTGTTGTAGTTATTGATGTAACAGACAGATTGCTAACATTAAGATCATTAGTAACTGTTAGATTGCCAGCATTTACAGATGATGCAGTGATTGGCAATGATGCTTCAATGGCCGCGTTAGCTACAGAAATAGTAGCGTTACCTAAATAAATTGTGCTACCTAACAAATACAAATCTTTAAAACGATATGACGGTGTGCCCAAACTATAAACAGCATCAGCAAACGGAATAATATTACCGTATGGTAATTCGGCCTTGTTAATCCAAGTTCCAAATTGTGTTAGGTTACCTTTGACTGTAGTTAAATCACCTGCAACGTTTGCTACTACCGGAATAATAGTATTTCCATATACCCCGGTTAAATTTCCTAATTGCGTTATTTTAATAGACATAAATTAATTCTCAGTGTAAATATCGTCATCGTTTTCTGATGTTATCGTATTTATCGTATCTTCAGTAACCAGCGGATTACTTATACCAGGAATCACATCAGATCCTAATACACCTGATTTAAGGAAAATGGCACCGGCAGTTGTGGAACCAGTTAATCCCGAACCGTCAGTTGCTGTTCCTGATCCAGCGTTATAGAATACATTGACATTGGCAATTAAATTACCATAACTTGTTCCAGGTATGCGCTGTGCTTGGCTAGCATCAACTACATCTGACCAGTATGGTTGCACAGTCGGGCTACCCGTTCCTTGAGTGCCTCGGCGTAACTGACTCAATACATTTAATCCTGGTAATACCGACACATTGGAACTATTTACATAGCTCCAACTGTTGGCATAGACGTTACCAGTAACAACATAATTTACTCCGCTATTGCTAATAGCGGCTCCTACTGCGTATAAGGTATTTGCTGTCCAAGTAGTAGGTGTGTAGATTGTTTTCTTGTAGTAGGTAATACGTTCACCGTTGATAAACACCACACCCGGTTGTGCAAACAGTGGGCTTGGTGTATACAAGACACTAGCATCAGTTACGTATATATTACTATCTGTAATAGCCAGAGGTATTTCAAGTTTAGTAATAGCGTTACCGTTAATTCTCAAATAATCAGGGTCGTCTATCATGTTATTAAACACACGATATGCTACAACATTTGCATTACCATCAATCTTTGTATAGATACGCATATCAAGTGTATCAAATGTTATACCAGGAATTAATTCTTCAGGTGCACGGCTGTGATATGTATCAACAAACGAACCACCAGATGTAATAATATCTTCCGGAGCAGTTCCTAATGCTAAGTTAGCATACAAGCTATATAATGCTTGGTCGTAGATGCTAGTTGATAACAGCGCAATACCGTCTTTGCTATACTGCACAGGATCAAACGGTGCTATATCAAAGCTACGACCAAATAATGGAGTAAGTTTGAAACTAGCACTTTGTGTAACTGCTGATGGATATGATACTCCTGGCACTAGTTGTTCTAAGCTGTCAAATCTACCATAGATTGTAGTATCTGCAGCCAGTGTTACATTGGTGCTTAGATCAACCTTGCTTACTTTAATTGGGATACCACCAAAGTCTACGGTTGCTCCGTTAGCTGTTACTACTATAGGATTACTTAGGTTAATACTCATCAATGAACTATTAATGCTGACTATAGTAGTTTCAAACGGTATACCAGGAGCATTTACATACTGACCAACACTTAGGCCACTTACACTGCTTACACCTTCAATAGCACTACTACCATTAGAAAGGTTACCAGTGAACGATCCTAGTCTATTAACCATTAAGGTTACATTACCTACAATCTCAGTGATATATCCTGCTTCAACTCCTTGAGAACCAATATACATATTTTTAGCCATACTTTCAGCGTTATATACATAAATTGTATTTGTTGCGACTGCGGCATTTGCTAGAGTAATAGCTGTATTGATAACATCAACCACCGGCATAACTGAAGTTGGTTCATAGTAACCTACAATACGATCGTTGGCATTATCAAAATAACTCGGAGGACATACTGTGTAGTCACTAGGTATAAATGTATTACCTGTGGTTATGTTAGCATTAATAAAGTATGACTTGCGAATCATCACATTACCATCAGGGAATGCGTAGGTAACAATGTCACCGCTAGATACGCGACCATTGCTGTCGAACTCTGTTTTAATGTAGGTAGTGTTCGACGTCCATACTTTAACGTTGCTGTTATATTTGATACGGTCAAATTTAAGTTTACTATCAAATGTTCTAGCCACTGGGTTTTTCATAACTGCATAAGCTGTGGCTTGTGTTCCGGAATTAACTCCTGGATAACCAAAACTAATTGTAGTATTAGTAAATGCTGCGGTATTAGCTGCAGACATAGTAATCTGAAGATTAGCACGATTAATAGCAGTAATTTCAGTGTCTGCGCTAAATGCTGTATTTGCAGTCATACCTACAAATAATCCTGTTACAGATGATACTGTATAGGTATTAGAAGTGACGTTTGCGTTTGCCCCAACTACTATTACATTACCTATTACTGATCCATTGATAGTTACACGAGGTGTTTCTGTGTAGCCTTGCCCTGCATTAGTTACTGTAATAGATGCTATTTTACCAGTATTGCCGTCTATTGTGGCTGTGGCTGTTGCACCGTTGCCTTGGCCGTTAGAACTAATAATGGTAACAACAGGTGGAAGACTATATCCAGCCCCGGCATTTTCTATTAGAATACTGTCAACTTTTAATGTTCTATTATTATACCATTGGTTATATGGCCATGTTTGCCACTTAGCTTCATCTGCATCCACATAAGGAACTTCTCCGCTAGGGCTACGGAATATACCGTATCCTGTAGAGGTATCATAATATGGAGGTAAATCAAAGTCAGTGATGTCACCATCAAATTGATCGTCACCTGTATAGTTTAATAAGTATTCACGAATCTTTGTTCGATAAGGTTTAACTTCGTTAATATAACTTTCGTAGTATGTTTGATTGTCACGAACGTAGCTTGGGAACTGATCTAAAGTTCTCAATTTATGTGTAATACTAATAAAGCTAGATTTAAATAACCAATCTACATAATTTTGTTCTGTTAGTAGGTAGTTAATCATAACAAAGAATAAATTATTAAATTCACCTTGCAGGGTATTAATAAAGATATCATTGTTTAATGCTTCTACAATATAACGAATTTCGTTATTTGGATTTTGGTCAAATCTGTTACTATCAAAATCTTGATTGCCAAACCCGAGTTCATTATCAGTATAGTTACCTAACACAGAACTTATTTGTATGGTGCCATTTTGTATACCTACTACACCTAGGCTGCCATCGGCCTGAACTTCAACTAGTTGCCAAGTATTGTTACCTGTAGCGTTGTTGATGTAGATAACGATGCCGTCAACTGCTCCTAATTTCAATGCGTCTACTGTGGTTTCTACACTAAAATCAGGTTTTGTTGCGGCACTAAAACCAGGAGCATACCAATCTACATAACTCCAGTATTGGCTAGTTTTATAACTTTGAACTCGAACAACCTGCCACGTTTTTTGCGCAGTTAATTCGTATAGCACCCATAACCCATCTTGTGCTGTATCGTATTCAACTAGTACCAAATAACCTTCTTCTAGATCAGTCGTATCAATATATGCTAGCTCTGTTTCAGTAGCCACTGACTGGTTGTATTCGTTTAGTTTAAAGTTAGGTTGTGGTTCCTGAGCATTTAATCCTGTTAGATCAAATTGTTCTGTAATAGGATTAGCCGCTAGGATATCATTGACATACAATACCATTTCATTGATGGCTGCTAGCCTATCAATAAACATACTTTGTCTTGGGCGAACACTAATACCATACCTATCAGCTGTGTTTAACTTAGGATCAGGAACTGCTGCGCCATTGCGATCAATGCCAGCCAAACTATCTATCATCTTATTAACTAATCCGCTTGGGATAAGATTATTAGGATTGCCTTGTTGAACAAGTTCGTATTCACTATGAATAATATCAGTATTAATAGCCAATTGATGATCCAAGTGCATAATGGTATTGTCAGCACTTAAATAATCCGCCACATTATAAAATGCAATAGCATCACTACGAATCATTGCCGCATAGGCTAAATTTTGATTTTTTGGATTAGCAATAAAATCAGCAATAGCTGTAATTGGTATATTACGTGTTTCGTCGTTAGGATCAACCGTAGTTTTGTTAATTACCCAATAATAATAAATTGTAGTAATAATATTAGTTGTAGCATCTACGGAAATTTCTTCTACATACGCACTGTCGTCTGGATATAAGGGCTCACCGTCACCGCCGTTATCTACATACTGGCTTGGTGGAACTGAGCTCGTTACCCATTCACAAATTTCAATGTTGCTACCTTCAAATAATTGTCCCCAATACAAACTACGATAAGTTAAAGAATCTTGTTCGTAGTCGATATATCGCACTTTAGATAGATTCCACCAAACACGTCCAATTTGTAATTCACCCCAATAGACATTCTGATTAATGTCTGCATTAGGATTATTTCCTCTGTTGTAGATCGCAGGATCGTATTCTGTTTTAAATGTAATTTCTTGTTCTGCTTGACCAAGTATACGTCCTTTAGCAGGATCAATAAACTGTAAATTATCTTTAATCAAGTTTGTTTGATTATCATATAAAAATGCTCGAGTTATACTGTCTAGGTCAACTTTTGGTTGTTGGTAACGTATCAATGTCCAACCGCGTTCTTGATTAGGGTTACTAAACACATATATACTACCTGATCCTGCAGGAGCTCCATTCACTGTTGCACCAGGAGCCGCAATAGTAATATATGATCCTTCTATATCTAAAGCATAGCCAAACTGTGTATTTGGTGTCAATGAACCAGTGTCTAGTTGTTGTGCATACGCATAACGACCAGGATTTTCAACCTCGTTACGAGGATCGTCATATAATTCATAAATGTATACGCTACCACTTCCTTGAATATCATCTTCAAATCTGGTAGAGTCTGTATCGAATACGGTGCCGTTGGTTGTAGTTGTAACATCGTATGTTGTTAACTGTCTGGTAGTGCCGCGAGCACTACCAATTACTAACATATATGCGTTAGATGCTAATTTAACTTTATTACCAAAGTATTCGCCAGGCAAGCCAAACGGATTAATAATGATCTGCATAAACGCAAATACGATCATTTCAGAATCAGCTAATACACCTAGACTACCCGAAGTGGTAATTCCTGATAGAATACGTAGTTGGTCTTTAGCAACCTTAACGTCTGAATCTAAACGCAAGAAGCCGTTTTCATTTACAGCTGAAACACCTAAAATATTAGCATCGTTTACATCTTTGACAAAACTGTCTAAACTAGCTACCGGATATGCTGTTGTAGATATTACTGCGGTAGCATTAGCTACAGATACTACATTTCCTAGACCGTAATTAAACACATTGCCAGTAGTATAGTTAGTAACGGTAATGAATTGTGATCCAACAGAATCAGTAGCAATCAACACGTTTACATTAGCATAATAACCACTACCTAAGTCTTGAGTAATCACCTCCCCAACGTTTGCTCTAATATTGCTGCTAAGTGCTAATATATTTGCGCTAGTTCCATTATAAGTTGTAGGAACCATTTGACCAGTCACGTCAACTTCAAAGTTGTTAAGGCGAATTGAGTCACCTACTGTAAATGTAGGATTTTTAACGTAGCCAGTATCAGTACCATACAATCTACCTCGATTGTGGAATTTCCACACAGCACCACTATTGTATTCAGTACCATTGTCGTAGTTTGGTGCACCAATGTAAATCGCGCAGTTATTTGAACAAATTGTTAGACTTGTACCAAATGCTGCATTTGCTTGAATAGCAGCTAATCCGCCCTCTAAACTGTCTACACCAATTAAACGTTCTAGTATGTTAAATTTATTAACTTCAACAAAAATAACTTGTCCAATTGCAGGAGGTTCAACAAATCGAATTATGTTATTACCAACAACGGTGTAATTGTTTACTTCTACTCCGCTGATTGTAACTTTGTATACTGCTGCAATATTATTGTCAGTTTGGTAATCTTTACCGCCGGTTCCTGGGACTGCGTCAGTAACTGAATTAAACGCTTCAATTACACGGTCCCATACATACACTACACCAGCACCCGGTTGTAGCACACCGTTAATATCTTCAACAGTGTCTCCGGGTGCTCCAACAGCTAACTGTGCGCCATCAAAACTTGATGAAATCGCAAGACCATACTGTGCCCAGCTGTTGCCTGTAGGAATAGGCAGTTTAGCCAATAGTTTATAGTAAGGCTGTTGTCTAATAGTTAAAGTAGTTGCAGAGATTGCATTTGAGAATGTAATTGTGTCACCACTAACTACATATTCTGTTCCCGGAATGTATGTTTTAGTGCTATCAGTAACTATCAAACAGTTAGCATCATTTTCAACTGGAGTGAAATTTAAACTGAAACTACTAATGTAGGCATTGCTTGCTGAATTAAATGGCCATACTCCCGGAACTGTTAGATTCCCGTTACTGAAGATGCTGATATTAGCAAGAATAGTAGTGTTACCGGTAGTAACATTACCGTCGCTAACAAGTGGTGCTAACACAAAGTTTGTTAGGGTATCAACTTGAATTTCTGTGCTTGATACTACGTTAGTAACTGTGGCTATTGCTCCAGTGTTGGCTTGAATAACAGTATCGCCTGCGATCAATGATGCCGTTGAACTCAAGTATAAAGTATTTAAATTATTAATTGATTTTAGCTGTTGGCGAACAGGTACAAAACGATTCAATCCATAGGCATAAACAGTATTATTTCCTGGCGCACCTACATATAACCATTCACCATCTTGGTTGAACGCTATGCTATATCCAAATTGGTCACCAGCTACGTTACCTTGTAAAATCTGACTACGTTCAAAGGTCTGAGAGTTAAGAGATTTGTCATAAATGTAAACATAACCGTTGCTAACAAACACATTAGCGCCACTGTTATACGCACCTACTGCTAATTTAGTAGTTCCAATGCTATTTGTTGCTAGGTCAACGCTGTGGCCAAAAGCTCGAGTATTGGCGCCGGTAGGAACAAGACTAAATCCTTCTTCAAAATCTCCTGCAAAGTTTTTTAAGAATGTGCTTACTTGTCCTACATTACTATTATACCCTGGTGCACCAGTTACTATAATTAGCCCATCGCTGGACATCTTCACCGATGATCCGTAGGCATCAGTATTTGCATACTGCGATATTCCTTTTTTAACTTCTTGATCTAATTCCCAAGGTTCACGTTTTTCGTATACCTTCCAAGTGCCATTAGGCTGTGTGCCAAAAGGTTGATTTTGCACTGAAGTAGTTTCGGCATCATCGTCAATCCAGATCTTGTCTCCAACTTTCCATCCGTTAGGCGGATTTGATAAACCATAAACACGTGCGTCTTCCATATACAAGAAACGCATACTGTCTAATCTAAACAGAATGCCGTTGCCTGATTCTGTAGTTAAGTTAGATAGGTCGCCAGAATATGTTACTAACAAATTATTAGTGTCAACTACTCGAATAACTTTGTAAAATCCGTTAAACTCATCAACAAAATCTTTAACTAAGAATACATCATCTTTTACTAGCTGATGTGGAGATTGTGTTGTAAAGGTAATATACCCGTTAAGACTATTTGATACTTCAATTACTGAATTATTAGTTTCTGTTATACGATATACATTCCAATCTTGGCTAAAATCTTTCGCACACCAAATGATATAGCCGCTGCCCATTTCGCTGATCTTGTTGTCAAGATCTTTGTAATTTGCTAGGTCAAATATCTGCGTGTTAATATCGTCAATGTTTACATATCCAGCAGTTGGAATATCATTATCATAGTTGCTTGAACTTGTGCGATTTAATGCAACATTGGCAGAATATGCACCGTATGATTTGTATACCTGCGAAGAGTTGAATATATCTAATGCGTTACCTAGATTGTTATCAGCTTCATCTACGAATCGAGCTACTCCAGGATTTACACCAAATGTTTTTTCATCCAGGGCAATTTCTACAAACGGGTTACTATCTAATGCGCCATACTCACCTACTCGCATAGCCCATTCTTCATACATACTGATTGAACTAGTTAGATTATTAATGTTAGCACTGGTAAATGCGTCGACCGCATTTTTACTACCTTTTTGTGCAATATAACCTTTGTAGAATTCAATCTGTGTGGTTTCTGATAGCCCAAGATCCGCCATATATTGACGTTGTTTAAATCCAATAAGAGCATGACTGTAGGCCATTTGCTCTTTATCACGTATTTTGCCATAACTGTCATAATATGATTGACTTTCTACAGCAAGTGTGCTAAAATTAGGTAATAGTCCTTTTTGTATCTGCTCTGATGATACATCTTGCCAATACTGGAATTGGAATGTTGGATTAGCTGGAATATCTTGTAGAGCTGTATAGTATCGACTCTTATACTGCACCAAATCACCTTTAAGGTAATCTTGTCCTTGGTCCCAACTATCCACTACTCCTGAATTGTAGATATATCCTTCTGGACTTAAACTACCATTCCAATCAGCTGTTCGTTGTCCGATTAGTTTTAGACGATACTGTCTATTACCACTTTCTGGTTGATAGATAACATCGTTAAACACAGTAGTGTTGTCAAAAATTAATGTGTGCTCATACTGCACCAAATCAACATTAACATAGCCAATGACACTTGCAGGATCATCTAGAGACAGTTTAAATTCGGTTGGTGTGCGATAAACAGTATACTTGTTGTTTTTAATCAAGTAGAAGTTTTGATCAACTACTTTACTACCATACTGCAGATCTTCAATACCCTGAGTCACTGACCCTAAAGTAATAGCACTTAGTGTATTAGACACTGGGCTTACTACTAAAATACTACCCGGCACCCAACCTTGCTGTGCCCAGTATAAAAACTCACGAACGCTGAGTTTCCAATCTTTGAGCTGATTTAATTGCGGATCAATTTCTGTAAATACAAATCCTTGAGCAATCAAATAACGTTCATAGCTAATTAAGAAATCAGCGATCTGTTGTTGGCTAGTAAATTCATAACCATACGGAACGTTTAACAACTGACTTTGATAGTCTTTGTATATAGTAGCGCGACTATTCAATACCGTAATACTAGATGCGTTGTTATTTACTATGCTAGGTATAATAGTAAAGAAACTATTAACTAGATCGTATCCACGGACAGTATATCCATTGGTTGTTTTTTCAATGATCACACCGCTATAGGTTAATTCGTCCACTGGAACAGGTTTAGTGTTTAGATAAACTTTGTAATTCTCATTTGGTATTAAAATACTATCATTGGTGCTAGTAGGACTAACCTGTTCAGCTAACACTTGTAGATATTTCTGATCTGTAAAGCCACTTACCTTGTATGCTAGATTTACTTGGAAGTTTTTCAACATTGATAAAATGTAAGTAGCCGGATTAATACCTTGATTGATCAAACAATCAGTTATCCAGTTTAAATACCCTGCACTACGATAGACTGTCCCATTAGAAGTATTTCCATTAAAATTAATAGAATCTTGTGTAATGTGATGATTTGTAGATTCAACCAAATATTGTTCATTAGCAGTGACTACACCGTCTACATCAGTTGAAGTTGAATATAATGAATTTAACGGAGTATATGTATATCT
>JACCDQ011149914.1_pt1 | contig 13976 bp, 16 predicted proteins | sample 7446031 | NCBI WGS metagenome assembly JACCDQ01 (sample SAMN15323442, study PRJNA562643) | freshwater metagenome | isolation source: river surface water | place: USA:Blue River Watershed | collected 2017-08-17 | reverse complement strand
GGTGTCTCACTTGCAGTTGCAAAGGCTTCAGCTGATTCATCTGATCTTTCATTGTTCCGCTACGTCGGTGGACCAAACGCTCACGTACTTCCAGTTCCAATGATGAACATCCTCAACGGTGGCGCACATGCTGATACCAACGTTGATATCCAAGAATTTATGATTGCTCCAATCGGTGCAGAGTCATTCCGCGAATCACTTCGCTGGGGCGCTGAGATCTACCACGCACTGAAGGCTGTTCTTAAGAAGCGCGGACTTGCAACATCTGTTGGCGATGAAGGTGGATTCGCTCCAAACCTCGATAGCAACCGTGCAGCGCTCGACCTCATCATTGAGGCAATCACTGCAGCAGGATTTAAGCCAGGATCAGAAATCGCACTTGCGATGGATGTCGCAGCTACTGAGTTCCACGACAACGGTAAGTACAAGTTCGAAGGTTCACTTCGTACATCTGACGAAATGATTGCGTACTACGCAGAACTCGTAGCTGCTTACCCAATCGTTTCTATCGAAGATCCACTCAACGAAGAAGACTGGGCAGGTTGGAAGTCAATGACTTCATCTCTTGGCTCAAAGATTCAGATTGTTGGCGATGACCTATTCGTAACAAACCCTGTGCGTCTTGCAAAGGGAATTGATACAGATACAGCTAACGCACTTCTCGTAAAGGTAAACCAGATTGGTACTTTGACTGAGACTCTCGATGCAGTAGACCTCGCGCACCGCGCTAACTACCGCAGCATGATGTCGCACCGTTCAGGTGAAACAGAAGACACCACAATCGCTGATTTAGCTGTTGCAACGAACTGCGGCCAGATTAAGACTGGTGCACCATCTCGTACAGAGCGCGTTGCTAAGTACAACCAGCTTCTTCGCATTGAAGAAGAACTCGCTGACGGCGCTGTCTATGCAGGTCGCCAAGCATTCCCACGTTTCAAGGGCTAAGCAGGAACATTCAATGGCGCGCAGATCCCCTGGAAGAAGGAAGAGTTACCGTTCACGTAACTTGAACTTCAATCGGAACCAGGGATCTGGGCGCACATTTGCAGTTGCAGCAATCTTCTTTATGTTGGCTCTCTTTCTTGCGCCACCGATTAAGAGTTACTTCGTACAGCGCGCACAGATCAGCGCACTACAGTCGCAGTTAAAGAGTGACCATGCAGCACTCGATGCAGCTCGTAAAGAGTTAACGCTCTGGCAAGATCCTGATTACATTAAATCTCAAGCACGCGAACGCCTGCACTTTGTCATGCCAGGAGAACGTCAGTACATCGTTACCGGCACCGATGGTTCAAACTCTGATCAAGCGGCCCAAACAGATGTCGTTACCAATCTTCCTGAAGGCCAACCTTGGTACACCCGCATGATTGCATCCATTACAGAAGCTGGAAAACAATGAGCATTGAGAGTGGTCAAGCCACCGAAGAAGATCTCAAGGTAATTGAGAACCAATTAGGTCGCACACCTCGCGATGTCCACGCGATTTCCTATCGCTGTCCTTGCGGCAAGCCAGCAGTAGTGGAAACTCCACCGCGCCTTTCCAATGGCGAACCATTTCCAACTTTCTACTACGCAACCTGCCCGCGCTTAACTGCAGCGATTTCCACCCTTGAAACAACAGGGATGATGGAAGAGATGACTAATCGCCTTGAAACTGATGCAGAACTAGCGGGTGCATATGCTGCAGCTCATGATGATTACATCGCAGCTCGTTCTGCGCTGAAGATTGATGTTCCGGAAGTAGAAAATATCTCTGCGGGTGGAATGCCTAATCGCGTGAAGTGCTTGCACTCACTGATTGCACATTCACTTTCTGCTGGTCCTGGTGTTAATCCACTGGGCGATGAAGCACTCGCTGAATTACCTGAATGGTGGAAGCACCTTTCATGCGAGTAGCAGCCATCGATTGCGGAACTAACTCAATCCGTTTGCTCATTGCAGATGTTGAAGGCACTAACTTCCGCGAAGTCTTTCGCGATATGGAGATCGTTCGTTTAGGACAAGGCGTTGATAAGACCGGCCAATTCCATCCTGATGCGATAGTCCGCACACTGGCAGCCGTTGATAAATATGCGCTCGAGATAGCAAAACGTGGTGTCGAGAAGATTCGCTTCTGTGCAACCAGTGCAACGCGAGATGCAACCAACCGTGATCTCTTTATCGATGGCGTGAAAGAGCGTTTAGGTATTGCTCCTGAAGTTATTCCCGGTGAAGTAGAAGCAGCGCTCTCTTTCCAAGGCGCTACAAAGGATTTCAATAAAGCCGAAGGTCCATTCCTTGTCATCGATATCGGTGGAGGTTCCACCGAATTCGTATTCGGAACTGAGTCAGTTGAATTCGCTAAGAGTATGAATATCGGTTGTGTGCGCATGTCAGAGCGCCACTTCACCAACGGCGATCCAGATCCAGGACAGATTGCTGCAGCTATCGAAGATATCGATGAAGCAATTGCTCAAGCCGGCAAAGTTGTTCCCATTACCCAAGCAAAGACACTTATCGCAGTAGCTGGTACTGCAACTACAGTGGCAGCAGCTGCTTTAGAACTTCCTGCCTATGACCGCTACGCAATCCACCTTTCACGCATTTCTGCCGAAAAGACCCATGCAATATCGAAGAAGATGCTTTCCATGAAGCGCGAAGAACGTGAAGCACTCGGCTACATGCACCCAGGTCGCGTCGACGTGATTGGCGCAGGCTCACTCGTACTTTCTCGCATCATGCTTGCAACCGGCGCCACAGAATTTGTTGCATCTGAATCCGACATTCTCGATGGAATGGCTTGGTCGCTTGTATAAGTCAATCGAACTTCTCGATAAGGCGATTGTGAAATGCCATCAATGTCCACGACTTGTTGAGTGGCGAGAAGAAGTTGCAGTTGTTAAACGTAAGTCATACGAAAATGAAAAATACTGGGGCAAACCGGTACCGGGATTTGGTTCGACAAAACCCAAAATGCTTATTGTGGGACTTGCGCCAGGTGCGCATGGTGCAAACCGCACCGGAAGAATTTTCACCGGAGATTAATCAGGTGATTGGCTTTATGGATCACTTCACCGAATTGGTATTGCAAAGATTGCGACATCTACATCTCGCGATGACGGACAAGAATTAAGAGATACTCGTATCTCGATGGCAGTTCGGTGCGCTCCACCAGAGAACAAGCCAACCACTGAAGAGCGAGATATGTGTGCCCCGTTCTTCGAAAATGAATTAGAACTGATTGCTCCGACTGTCCGTTCTTTTGTTGCACTCGGTAGCTTTGGGTGGCAAGTACTCATCAAATCCTTGAAATCACAAGGCCATAAAGTCCCTGCTGGAAAATTCGGCCATGGATCAAGAATTAAATATTCACATGAAGGTGTTAACTATTTAATTCTTGGTAGTTATCACCCAAGCCAGCAGAACACATTCACAGGCAAACTGACCAAACCGATGTTGGATTCAGTGCTGAAAAAAGCAGCTAAGTTCTCGGGAATTCTCTAACTTTTCACCTAGTAGACTTTCGCCTCTATTGGCCCCCGTAGTCCAATGGCAGAGACAGAGGACTTAAAATCCTTCCAGTATCGGTTCGAGTCCGATCGGGGGCACGTTTCACAACCTTTTCTAAAACTTCACGCTCGCCTCAAAAGTGGAAATATTCCCCCTTTGCCGTACGTTATGAAGTGTGCGGAGAGCCCTTCTCCGTACCTATATAAGGAGAAATTAATGCGCAGTTCTAACCCAGTCCTTACCGGCCGTGGTTTCGCTCGTATCAAAGAAGGCACGACCACAGCGCCTGATCTCAATACCCTTGAGAGCCGCCCAACTTCTGCACCAATGTCGATTGACGATGTCGTCATCAAGACAGCAGGACTCTTTGCAGTTCTCGTTGCAGTTGGAACATTTGCATGGCGTGCAAATAGCCCAGGTCTTGCACTCGTAGGTTTCCTCGGCGGATTCGTTCTTGCCATGGTCAATTCATTTTCAAAGAAGGTTCGACCAGCTCTCATCGTTGCATACGCTGCATTCCAGGGACTTGCTCTCGGAACTATCAGCGCAATCTTTGAAGCGTCTTACCCAGGAATCGTTGGGCAGGCAGTTGTAGCAACTGGTTGCGCATTCGGTGGTGTGCTGATCGCTTACCGCAGCGGAAAGATTCGTGTTACACCTAAGTTCACTCGTGTTCTTATGGGTTCACTCATCGGATACTTTGTATTCGGAATTGCAACGCTCTTCATCGGCTTCCCACAAGGTGGTCTTGGAACTCTCATCGCAGTTGGTGGTGTGGTTCTTGCATCACTCTTTATTGTGATGGACCTTGATCAAATCGAGAAGGCTGTTGCTGCTCGCGTTCCACAAGAAGAATCTTGGCGCTGTGCATTCGGCCTCATGGTTACTTTGGTCTGGTTGTATATGGAAGTTTTGAGATTGATCTCAATTCTTCGTAGCAACGACTAGTTAACTACTTAGAAGATTGCCCGAGATGCGAAGCCCGCGTCTCGGGCAATTTTATTGCCACAAGAACTGCAACTGACATCAGCGCTGCCGAAGCAAGAAATGCTGGCCTAAAACCGTAGTGGTCGGCAATGAAGCCAAGAATGATGGGTGCAACCATTGCGCCGGCATCTCCGGACATCTGGAAGAGACCAATGACTTGTCCGCCTTTGCCTTGGAGGACATCTCCAACAATCGCTGAGGGCGTTGTTGATAAGAAGGCTCCGCCAATACCGACTATGACACTTGCCGCCAAGAATTCCCAAGGCTTAGTTGTGAATGCGATAGCCAGGATAAAGAGAGTGACGCACGAAGTGCCAATTACCGCGGCATATCGTCGGCCGTTGAGGTCGGAGAGTTTTCCGGCGCGAAGTAAGAGAGTTCCATTAATGATGGTCGTGATGGTAAATCCAAGCCCCATATAACTCGGGCTTACTTTGATTTCCTCCACCATAAAAAGAGGCAAGATGGAACGGCTCATTCCGAAGAGCACCCACGAGGTAATGAAAGAGATGATGAGCGCACTTCGATAAGGACTTAAAGCAAGTGCAGATTTAATTGTGATTGTTTCTCGTTCTTGTGAAGCAGTTGGTTTTGCAGCTAAGACTGAATTACGAAGCAAGACAGCTCCCGATGCGCTCGCTGCGATAAGAAGGAAACCATAGATAATCAGTGGCGCTCGTAGTGAGAAGCCAGATAGTGCACCTCCAACAACCGGTCCCGCCATCATGCCAACGAGGAATGAACCGTTGTAGAGAGATTGTGCACGCGCTCGGTTGGTGTCATTTACCGCACGAAGCAAGATGGAACCTGCTGCGACAGAGAACATCGAAGAGCCAAAGCCGCCGACAGCGCGAAAAATAAGTAACTGGCTGTAGTTCTGTGCCATGCCAGCGGCAAATGAAGTCAGTGATACAAAGCCGATACCGAATGAATAGACAAGGCGCTCACCAAAATGATCCACCAGCTTTCCGCTAATTAATCCAGTGGCAAAGCGCGCAAAGGCAAAGGCAGAGAGAATTGCACCTACTTGCGCATTATTAACTCCGAATGAACGAGCAAAGAGCGGCAAGGTGGGGGAGATGATTCCGAATCCGACAGCCACAAAGAAAGATGCGAAAACAAGAACACCAACCTCTCGCGGAAATTCCGCAAAGGGGTTGGTGCGCTTGATCTTCACAGGTATGTAACTAGGCCCGGTTTAACCGAGCGCCTCGCCAGCGGCTTCATTACGTGCTGATGCATAGTCTGCATTTGTACGTAGTGGAGTCTCGCGAAGGAAGAGCGCCACGATGAATCCCACTGCAACGATTGGAGCTGCAACGAGGAATACAACGTGGAAAGACTCAACAAAAGCGTTGAGTGCAGTGACGCGACCTTCTGGAGGTAGTGCGCCAATTGCAGCAGTGTTGCTCTGAACAAGCTCTGCTTGTGCTGGATCAAAACCACCAGTGATGAGGTAATGACCTAAGCGGTTGGTAAGGATGGTTCCGAAGATGGCAGTTCCGAATACAGATCCAAGTGAACGGAAGAATGTATTCGAGCTTGTCGCAACGCCCATATCCTTGAAATCTACTGAGTTCTGAAGTGCAATAACGATGGTCTGCATTGATAGACCTAGGCCTGCGCCCACCATGATTGCGTAGATTGAGATTTCCCAATACGGAGTATCGATATTGAGGCGAACCATGGCAAGGATTCCAAGAGTCATGATTGCAGTACCAATGATTGGGTAGCGCTTGTAGTGACCGTGCTTGGTAATTGCCTTACCGCTGAAGATAGATGTCGAAACGATTCCGAGCATGAGTGGAATCAACTTGAGACCAGCTTCAGTTGCTGAATATCCCTTCACAACCTGCATGTAGAGCGGCAACATAACAATTGCGCCGAACATGCCTGCACCGATGATTGCACCGAGGATTGATGTCAATGAGAAGGTGTGGTTCTTGAAGAGACCAAGCGGAATGATTGGTTCGACGGCCTTTGATTCCCACTTAAGGAAGAGAATAGTGATGAGTAGTCCGCTACCAAGGTAGGAAAGAGTCGTTGAGTTAGTCCATCCATCTTGTGGTCCATAGATAGAGACAGCAAGCAGAGTGAGAGTTACACCAGCAACAAGGAGAAGCGCGCCGAGATAATCGATCTTATGTTCGCGCTTTACTTTAGGGATATGCAGAACTGCTGAAGTAATGACTAGCGCTGCAATTGCAAATGGAATGTTGATGTAGAAAATCCAGCGCCAGCCTGTTACTCCAAGGATGGTTGCGCGGTCTGAGAAGAATCCACCAAGAAGTGGACCTGCAACAGATGAGAGGCCCCACACTGCGCCGAAGTAACCCTGGTAACGACCACGTTCGCGTGGAGGAACGATGTCACCGATGATGACGAAGGTAAGTGCCATCAAGCCACCTGCGCCAAGTCCTTGCACAGCGCGAGTTGCAATCAGCTGAGTCATATTCTGTGATGCACCTGCAGCAAGTGAGCCAATAAGGAATGTCACGATTGCAAACTGGAAGACGATGCGACGACCGTAGAGGTCGGAAATTTTTCCATACAAAGGTGTTGAAGCTGTAGAAGTAAGTAGGTAGGCGGTGACGACCCAGGTGTAATGGTCGAGACCGTTGAAGTCTTCAACGATGCTCTTAAGAGCAGTTGAAACGATGGTCTGGTCGAGTGCTGCAAGCAGCATTCCGGTCATGAGACCGCTGAGAATAATCATGATCTCGCGGTGTGAGTGTTCCTTAGCTGGCGCATTTTTTGTCATAGGAGGTAAGTTTACTGTGTGAAATCAGTTATCGCAGAGAACCTTGTAAAGACTTATGACAATGGACGAGTTCGCGCACTTGATGACCTCAGTCTTGATGTAGAAGAAGGCACCGTATTGAGCGTGCTTGGACCAAACGGTGCAGGTAAGACAACAACAGTGCGCATATTGTCGACACTTCTACGCCCAGACTCTGGAAAAGCTAGCGTTGCAGGAATCGATGTCATCAAAAACCCTGAGAAAGTTCGTGAAGTAATTGGTCTTTCAGGTCAATATGCAGCAGTCGATGAAATCCTGACTGGATATGACAATCTTGTGATGTTTGGAGAGTTGTATCACTTAGGCAAGAAGCAAGCTGTTGTACGCGCAAATGAACTCCTCGAACGATTTTCGCTCACTGATGCAGCTAAACGCCCCATCAAAAATTACTCAGGTGGAATGCGCCGGCGCCTTGATTTAGCAGCATCTCTCATTGTTAAACCAAAAGTTCTCTTCCTTGATGAACCAACAACCGGGCTTGATCCTCGCGGTCGCCAAGAGATGTGGGGAGTTATTCAAGAGCTCGTTAAGGGTGGCGTCACGCTTCTACTTACTACGCAATATCTGGAAGAAGCAGATCAACTTGCTGATGAAATCGCAGTCATTGATACCGGCAAGGTGATTGCTCGCGGAACTTCTGATGCTCTCAAGAAACAAGTAGGTGGAGAACGACTTGAAGTAGTTGTCGAACAAGTACATGTTGCAAAGACAATGGAAATTGTTGCTGCAGTCAGCGGAAATAAGGCTTCCCTTGATGAAGGCCTTCGCCTTATCTCGGCACCTGTTTCAACTGGATCTGCGGCGCTCTTTGAAGTCTTGAAGTCACTTGATAGTGCTGGAATCCATGCGCTCGATGTAGGTTTGAAACGACCTTCCTTGGACGACGTATTCCTCTCGCTGACAGGACACGCTGCGGAGGAGAAGAAGGAAGAAGTGACAGAGAAGAAGAGAGGAAGAAAATGAGCGCTGTACGCGACACCTTGATTATTACTCGACGCCAGCTATTGCTATTAACGCGAGTGCCAGAAGTTCTTATCTTCTCAACTATTCAGCCGGTGATGTTTGTGCTGCTTTTCCGTTTTGTATTTGGCGGATCAATTAACACCGGACAACCTGGTGGATATGTGCAGCTATTGATGCCTGGCATCTTTGTGCAGACAGTTGCATTCACGCTTGCTGGTACTGCTTCAGGCCTTGCAGAAGATATGAAGAAGGGTTTGATCGATCGCTTTAGATCGCTGCCGATTTCGCAATCAGCACTCGTTGTAGGTAGAACTCTTGGAGATTCTCTCCTCAATATTGTGGTGCTTACCGTCATGGGGATTACAGGTTATTTGGTGGGTTGGCGCCCATCCGGTGGACTTGGCAATGTCGCACTCGGATTCTTATTTCCTTTGCTATTTGGTTACGCGCTCTCATGGGTGGGTGTACTTGTAGGTCTTTCAGCAAAGGATGCGCGAGTAGTACAGAACGTCAGCTTTATCGTGACATTCCCACTTACATTCTTATCAAACGCTTTTGCTCCAACAACAGGTATGCCACGAGCGCTGCAATATTTTGCTGAGTGGAACCCGGTCTCAACGATGGTGGCTGCTTGCCGCGAACTCTTTGGACTCGAAAATCAATTTGGGGCTACAGCAGGATCATTTCCGAGTGAGCACCCATTGACTACATCACTTATTGATATGGTGATTATTATGGCGATTTTTATTCCACTCAGCGTGCGCAAATATCGTAACTACGCAGATTAAAAGTTAAGCGAAGAATTCAGCTGCTTTAATCTCGACCTTGATTTCGCGACCATTGGGAGCGGTGTAAGAAACTGTTGCACCAATTTCTGCGCCAAGGACTGCTGAACCTAGCGGTGACTTTTCAGAGTAGACATCGATATCACCAGATGCAATTTCGCGAGAGCCGAGCAAGAACTTCATTTCATCTCCAGCAATCACTGCAGTGACAACCATGCCGGCGCCCACCTTTCCATCAGCACTAGCTGGTGGAGTTCCGATGTGTGCATTTTCAAGCATCTGCTTGAGCTGACGGATACGCGCTTCCATCTTTCCTTGTTCATCACGAGCGGCGTGATAGCCACCGTTCTCTTTGAGGTCACCTTCTGCGCGCGCTGCTTCAATCTTTGCTGTGATCTCTTTGCGTCCTTCACCTTCGAGGTTGGCGAGATCAGAATCTAAGCGATCAGCTGCTTCTTGGGTAAGCCATGTCTGTTGTGAACTCATAGTGGGCAATCCTAGCGGGGGAAATTAGGGGAGAACGCGACAGCTTTCGATACGCGCATTGACGGCATCAGCACGCGTAGGAATGGCGATGGTGCGCTCGAGGTAGGTATCACCCGCAGAGATCGTGTCCTCAATCTGGCCCACAACGTTCTTCTCGAAGTCGCGCGCAGTGAGTGTGCAGACCACAACATCATCACCTGATGCACGTTGCAACGAATATCGAATTTCAGGGTTGCGCGGATCTTGAGTAATAAAAGAAATTAACTCAGTGCGAATTTCAGGATTGGCATGATGAAGTCCGGCCCAGAGCAGCCAACCACCACCGACGATTCCAAAGATAACTGCGTACTTCACCCATGCTCGCTCAGGCTTAACCCCATATCGATCGTTAAAATCGAATTGGCTCTTGCTCTGTGACATGGGAGAATCCTCTCATGATGAAAGAGCTACTGGTTAAGGAATACGATGTTGGTGTAGCTGGTTCACTCACGATGATTGTTCTCTTTAGCTCTGTCGCACTATTGCTGCGCAGCTTCTACAAGCGCTACACGCGGATGCAGCAGAACACAGAAGTCGTCCAGGAGAATGAAGACGACAATTAAGAAATTCTTTACAGCGCTCCTTGTCCTGACAATCGCTTCAACATTTGTCGGCCTTGGAATCTGGCAGTTGCAGCGTGCGCAAGCCATGAACGATTACGCCGATTTGCCCGTGGATAGAACGATCTATCCGCTTCTTGAAAAGACAAGTCCAACCGGAATTGTTCCTCCTGACAGCATCGGTAAATTCGTTTCAACGTCAGGCCATTACATCGCAACCTTTAAAGCGCCCAATCAGAAAGATGGCGCGGGCAAAATCGCTGACTGGGAAGTTGGGCTCTTGCAGAATGAAACTGATACAGCGATTCTGGTGGTGCGCGGCTTATGGAGCCAGCGACTGACCAGCCCTGAGATCGTGATGGCGACCAAGGTGGAAGTCACTGGCACCTTGATGCCTCACCAAAACGATGATCGCGCCAGCAATACATCTGCCCAGCTATCGAGAATTGATAGCAGTCTGCTTGTGTCCACCACCGATGCCCAACTCTTTGATGGCTTCATCTTGGCAACAGCTGAATCGAGCAGAAGCGGCGCCGTTGAAAGAAGCCGCATTACTCCACCAGAACTCACACTTGGAGTCCCCGGGTTCTATTGGCAACACATTTCCTATGTCGTCATCTGGTGGTTTATGGCCCTGCTTGTGTTGTGGCTACCTTTCTATAAGAGAGATGACCAGAGGGTTTAGAGTTCGGTTATGACTCAAACATCGACAGCAGTGATGACCCGTTTTCGCCTGATGGCGATCTTGTGCGGCGTCAACCTCCTCCTTTTGGCATTTGGCTATATGCCAGCGAAATACCTCTTCGATGCTGTCGAGACAAATAAGTGGCTGATCTCAATTCCGATTGCTCATGGCTACCTCTACATCGTCTACATCCTGACCGCCCTACAAATCGGCGTCCAGAAGAAGATGTCACTTCTGACAATCCTGGCTTTAATCGCAGCAGGAACTCTGCCCTTTGCCTCATTTGTGGCTGAGCGCAGAATTGTGAAGAAGTACAGCTAACCCAAGCCCCAAAGTTAACTTTGGATGACGTCCTTCTGATTAATGGCGTGTCGCACCAAAAGTCCGATTCAGTAGTTCTATCTTTTACGAGTCAGAAGCACCACCCATCTCTTCCCCACCGCAATCGTTACGAGAGTAATTACTGCGGTTAGTTAAAACTAAAGAGAATGGTTAAGCCTTGGCTACTTCAAAGTCGGCAGCAAGTGCGAAGAGTAATTCCGCCCGTAAAACCTATGTTTTAGATACCTCTGTACTTCTGGCAGACCCCGGGGCGATTACACGATTTGAAGAGCATGAAGTCATCATTCCCATCGCCGTGATTGGCGAACTCGAGACAAAGCGCGACCATCCTGAACTCGGCTACTTTGCCCGAGCAGCCCTGCGCGCCCTCGATGATTTAAGAATTGAACATGGCCGCCTTGATGCGCCACTGACAGTTACCCCAGAAGGCGGAACTCTGTCGGTCGAACTCAACCACACTGATCTCAGCACCTTGCCACACGGCTTCTTGCGCGATGGCACCAATGATTCGCGCATCCTTGCCATCTCTAAGAACTTGATGTCTGATGGAAAGCGCGTTGTTCTCGTTACCAAAGATCTGCCTCTGCGCGTTAAGGCATCATCTGTTGGAGTAGAAGCCCAGGAATATTTGGCCGAGTTAGTTTCCAATAGTGGCTGGACTGGAATCGAAGAAGTTTCAGTTGGCCACAACATCATCGATGAGCTCTATGCCTCAGACCGCGCCGATCATGAATCTGCCCATCAATTTCCAGTTCATACTGGAGTTGTGCTCCACTCTGAAAAGGGGAGCTGCCTTGCTCGAGTAACTGCTGATAAGCAGTTGCAATTGGTTCGAGGCGATCGCCAAGCATTTGGGCTGCATGGTCGGTCTGCAGAACAGCGCATCGCACTGGACTTACTTCTCGATGACAGCATCGGGATTGTTTCGCTGGGCGGTCGTGCCGGAACAGGTAAGTCAGCGCTCGCTCTCTGCGCAGGACTCGAAGCGGTGATGGAGAAGCGCCTCCATAAGAAAGTTGTGATCTTCCGTCCGCTCTATCCCGTCGGGGGACAAGAGCTTGGATACCTGCCGGGCAGCGAAGGCGAGAAGATGTCGCCGTGGGCCCAAGCAGTCTTCGATACTTTGGGGGCGCTAGTCAGCCAAGCGGTCATCGATGAAATTATCGATCGCGGTCTGATCGAAGTACTGCCACTGACCCATATCCGTGGCCGCTCGCTCCATGAATCCTTTGTCATTGTCGATGAAGCCCAGTCGCTAGAACGCGGAGTTCTGCTCACTGTCCTGTCTCGTATCGGCCAAGGCTCACGAGTTGTCCTCACCCACGACGTCGCCCAGCGCGACAACCTGCGGGTTGGTCGCCATGACGGCGTCGTTGCAGTCGTGGAGACGCTCAAGGGTCACCCGCTCTTCGCACACGTCACCTTGACTCGCTCCGAGCGCTCGCCGATCGCTGCCCTTGTCACTGAGATGCTCGAAGGACCACAGGCTTAGGGGAGCAACCACCCCTTTTTATAGCCTATTTAAATCTCACAGTTACAAATCGGACATTTAGGACTTTGCCCTAACTGACCTGCGCTTTTACCTATCCACATCTTGAGCCAATCCTGAGAATTTGCGACTCACGCACGACAAAATTTGCGACTCACCCCATCCCTTGCCAGCCTTTACCCATTCCCCCAAGGCTCCAACCTCAATTCTGAGGTCATAGAGCCACGGGCAGACCGGCACGTCCAGAAGGAAGGAGTTAGTTATGAAGCGCGATATCCGCGAGTTCTTCACAGCTCTCTCTGCCCTGCGCATTTCTCGAGCCGGCAAGGTCGCCCTCTGGGCAACGGTCGGATCGATGCTCTTTATCTCAACTGCCCAGACAACTGCCTACGGTCTCGATTTCCCAATGACGACCCGTCTGACTCTTTCAGAGTCTAAGAACCTGACCGTCTCATCGAATCCACCGGCGGCATCCCTTGCCTCGCAAATGTCTGAGATGGCAATCGTTGCTGGCATCAGCCAACAGGTTGAGATGGCCCGTTCGATTGTGGGAGCCAAGAAGGTTGCCAAGACAATCATGAGCTCCGAATTCGCTTGGGGCGATGACCAGTACTCCTGCCTCAATCGCCTCTGGACTAAAGAGAGCCATTGGAATTACAAGGCTCATAACTATCGTTCAGGTGCACATGGAATTGCTCAGGCGCTTCCAGCTGTGAAGATGGAAGTCATTTCAGATGACTGGCGCACCAACCCCGTAACTCAGATTCGTTGGGGCCTTCGCTACATCGACCTTCGCTATGAAGATCCATGTACTGCATGGGCAAAGTGGCGCAGCCACCGTTACTACTAATTATTGACTATACAAACTGAGGTCTTTCAAACCCTCAAATCAAAAACCTGAATTAAGTTTCCGGTCTTGTACCAATCTTTACCAATTTCAAAGACTCAGCAAAGAAATCATTTCCCTTATCGTCGACAACGATAAATGCTGGGAAGTCGACCACATCGATCTTCCAGACAGCTTCCATCCCTAGCTCTTCAAAGTCGAGAACTTCAACTTTCTTAATGCAATCTTGAGCAAGGCGAGCAGCTGGTCCGCCGATGGAGCCTAAATAAAAGCCACCATTCTTTGCACATGCATCGGTGACAGCCTTTGAGCGATTTCCTTTTGCCAACATGACAAATGATCCGCCATTGGCTTGGAAGTAATCAACATAAGAATCCATGCGACCTGCAGTTGTCGGACCAAATGAACCCGATGCATATCCAGTTGGGGTCTTGGCAGGACCTGCGTAATAAACAGCGTAGTTCTTCATATATTCAGGCATCGGCTTGCCTGCATCTAACATCT
>JACCDQ010654056.1_pt1 | contig 13979 bp, 8 predicted proteins | sample 7446031 | NCBI WGS metagenome assembly JACCDQ01 (sample SAMN15323442, study PRJNA562643) | freshwater metagenome | isolation source: river surface water | place: USA:Blue River Watershed | collected 2017-08-17 | reverse complement strand
GGAGGAGACGACTACTGGTTACCTCGTTTTGCGATTTTGAGGAACCGTCCTTTTGAACGCCCTTATGCCAATGATAACCCATTGTATCTAAACGATATTAAGCACAACGAAACCAACTGGGCCTATAATAACAAAAAACTAGGTGGTTACTGGACCGAAAACTGGCGAGTGTTGCAGTCAAATTTCACGGCTGAATATCAAGTACCTGGTGTGAAGGGCTTAGTTGCTAAGGGACGTTATTCTTACTACATTGCCGACAAAGTGATGAATGGACATGAATATACCTACCAGGCTTATACGTACAACCCCTCGAGTGATACCTACGCCGTAACAGGAGGAAGTACCAACCCTTGGCGAGAGCGTGGAACGACCAAGGTTATGCGTAACATTTATCAGGGACAATTGAACTATGATAATACTTTTGGGCAACATACCGTCGGAGCTGTTTTCGTAGCAGAACGTCAAGAGCAACGTATTCAAGATCAATGGGTACATGCCGTACCTAAAACCAATGTGTTACCGTTAATGTACTTTCCAACAGTAGATACCTACAACGATTCGGATAACCAAGAAGCACGTATAGGCTATATCGGTAAGTTCAATTATAGCTTTGCTAACCGCTATTATGTAGAAGTATCAGCAAGAAGAGACGCTTCGTGGAAGTTTGCTCCAGACAAACGAGTAGGGATTTTCCCGTCGGCTTCTGTAGGATGGAGACTTACAGAAGAACCATTTATAAAGAAATTTTTGGGTGACAAAAGCATTCTGGATGACCTAAAAATCAGAGGTTCTTATGGTATTTTGGGTGACGACGATATTGGTATTGGTGCTTACGATTACCTCCCTGGCTATAATTACAATGTTGGTAATGTTATTTTGAGTGGTACACCTGTAGTTACTTCAAGAGATAAAGGACAAGTGATTACGAATATTTCTTGGTTTAAAAGTAAGATTACAGACATCGGTGCAGACTTCTCTTTGTTAGGTACCAAACTAACAGGTAGCGTTGACTATTTCTACCGTTTGAGAACTGGACTAAGAGGACGCAAGTATGACTTACTCGTTCCGAGCGAATTAGGTTATGGCTTACCTGATGAAAATGTTAATAGCGATGCCCAATTCGGAGGCGAATTCTCATTGGCTTACAACAACAAAGCGGGCGACTTTACCTATTCCATCGGGGGAAATATGTCTTATGCTCGTAGCCAATTTATTTCGTCTTATAAACCCATTTTCAATAATTCATGGGATTATTACCGTAGTTCATCAGAAGGACGTTATTCTAATATTTTCTGGGGATACGAAACCATCGGACAGTTCTCTTCTAAGGATGAAATCAATAGCTATCCTGTCAATATCGACGGACAAGGCAACAAGACCTTATTACCTGGCGATTTAATTTATAAGGATGTAAATGGAGATGGAAAAATAGATGGTTACGACCAACGACCTATCGGCTATACAACTTCAGGGCAACCAAGTATTAACTTTGGTTTAAACTTTATGCTAGGCTGGAAAGGCTTTACCCTCACAGCAGACTTCTCTGGCGGGGGAATGTACTCTTGGAACCAAAACTGGGAACAACGAAAACCCTATCAAAACGAAGGAGCTCTCAATGCCTTGCTAACAGATAGATGGCATAGAACGGACGCTTTTGATATTAACAGTGCATGGGTTCCGGGACGCTTCCCAGCCTTCCGTTACAACGATGGTAGCCATAGCAATGTCAACCGAAATTCTACTTTCTGGCTACACAATGTTCGCTATTTACGTGCTCGTACCTTAGAGTTAGCCTACTCACTACCGAAAAGCTTTTTGGATAAAATGAAAATTCAAAAAGCAAGAGTCTATATAAATGGCTATAACTTATTTTCAATCGATAACATGAAAGAATTTGGCGTTGACCCAGAAATCGCCGATGATAACGGCTTACAATATCCGCAGAATAAGTATGTAAATATTGGTGTCAATCTTTCATTTTAATAGTTAAACATAATTGGCAATGAAAAAGATTTTATTCATAAACTTACTAGCATTATTGGCCATTTGTGGCGGATGTGACGATGACCAATTTTTGGACAGAAAGCCCACCAACATTTTGACCAGCGATGTCACATGGAGTAATTCAGACCAAGTACTCTCCCTTTTGGGCGATTTATACAACCGTTATAACGATTACTCAACGCTTAAAAACTGGACAAGTACCTCAGATTTTAATGAAGCTTTCTGGTCTGAAGCAGGGCAATATGGCAACTTTCAAAATAATGGTTACGATTATGGCTCATGGGGTATTTGGGACTATGGCTATATCCGTGACATCAATTTGTTCATTCAAAAATGTACGGCAGCTACGCAGTTAGATGCTGCCGTAAAAGCTCGGTTTTTGGCAGAAGCTCGTTTCTTACGTGCCTCTTATTATTTTGAAATGGTAAAACGTATGGGCGGTGTTCCTTTAATTTTGGAACCGTTGACCTATGATTTTAGTGGCGATCCGAGCTATCTACGAATGCCAAGAGCCAAAGAATCAGAAGTGTATGATTTTATTTTGAAAGAAGCCGACGAAATCAAAGCTCAATTGCCAAGCAGTACGGCTGAGAAATCAAGAGCAACAACTGGGGCTGTATTGGCTATGCAAGCACGTGCGGCTTTATATGCAGGTTCGATTGCCAAGTACGGAGCAAGCACTCCCTTAGTTAGCTTACAAGGTGGTGAAGTAGGTATTCCTGCATCCATGGCAACGGGTTATTATACCAAAGCGTTAAGTGCAGCGAAAGAACTCATTGATGGCAAGGCAGGAGCTTATGCACTTTACAATAAAAAGCCCGATTTGTCTGAAAACTTTGCCAGCCTTTTCTATGATAAATCCAATAACCCAGAAGCCATTTTTGTAGAGGATTTCAAACTTCAAAGTGGTAAGGTTCATGGCTTTACCATTGCGAATCAACCTCGTTATGGTGCTGAAGAAGAAGAAGGTGGACGTATTAACCCTTCTTTAAACTTTGTTCAGTCTTTTGAAAAATTGGATAATACCTTCGCTCCGCTTGCTACTACAGATGCCACGGGTAATTATGTGTATTACGACAATGTAAGCGATATTTTTGCCAATAGAGATGCTCGTCTAGGAGGCACAGTGATGTTGCCAGGAACAAAGTTTAAAGGAAGAACCGTCGATATTTGGGCTGGTTATCAATTGGCGGATGGCAGTATTATTAGTGGCGATGACCGTGGAGCTCAAAAGATTTTGCCAGGAAAAACAACCCGTGAACAAGTAGTAGGTTTCGATGGCCCTATTGATGGTTTTGAATTTACTGCTCAGTCGGGTTTTTACTTACGCAAATACTTAGACCCCGTAACAGGCTCTGGGCAACGTGGAGTACAAAGTGAAGTTTGGTTTATCCGCTATCGATTTGCAGAAGTATTGTTGAACGCCGCAGAAGCCGCTTTTGAATTAGGACAAAGTGACTTGGCTGCCAGCTATATGAACCAAGTGCGTTCGAGAGCAGGACTCGTGAAACCTCTTAAAGGTTCGGACATTAATTTTGACCGCATTGCACATGAAAGAAGGGCTGAACTCTCGTTTGAAGGACACTATTTCTTTGATATGAAACGCTGGAGAATTGCCCACCTTATCTTGGATGGTGCAGCAATTGCTACCAACGAATTAGTTCAAAATATTGATAAAGCAACCAAAAGAAGTACACAGCCTTATGCTCTTTGGCCTTATAAAATGTATAGTCCAAACAACACTAACGATGGTAAGTGGATTTTTAAGGTCGTCAAACTGAGTCGTGTAACAGGTGCTGATAAATTCCAGTTTGGTAATTACTATTCTAGAATCGGGGATGATATCATCAATAATAATCCTAAAATTGTTAGAAACCCAAATCAATAAGAGACGATAACAGCTTAAACGAGATAAATCATGCGATTCATACTATATTTTTCATTCATAGCCTTTCTTGGAGTACTTACAACTTCATGTACACTAGACAATTATGATGCTCCCAATGTCAGTTTCAAAGGGCGAATTGTGTACAAAGGCGAACCTATTTATGTAGAAGCCGATCAGGTTCGTTTTCAATTATGGCAGCCTGGCTGGGGAAAACTGGCTCCTATTGATGTAGCTATTTCACAAGAAGGTAACTACTCAGCCATGCTTTTTTCAGGAAAATACAAAATGATTTTCCCCAAAGGAGAAGGGCCTTTTATGACCAACATCATTAACGAAGTGCAAAAGGATACCGTTTACCTCGATGTGATGTCCAGTAGTAATACTGATGTTGAAGTAAAACCCTACTTTATGCTTCGTAATGTAAGTTTTTCAAAAGGGAACAATGCGGTAAATGCTGCTTGTGGTATTGAAAAAATCATTACGGATGTCAATGCAAAATCAATCGAAAGGGTTTATTTGTTTATCAACAAAACGCAATTTGTATCCAGAGCAAACAACATTAAATCGGTGGACATGGCTGGTTCTGCCATTACGGATGTGAGTAAAATTAGCTTGTCGGTCGATGTACCTAATATGTCGCCTACACAAAATTATGTTTACGCCCGTATTGGACTCAAAATTAGTGGCGTAGAAGATATGATTTTCTCTGCTGTCCAAAAAGTTGATTACAAGTAAAAACAAGCATCGTTATGAGGTTGCTTCTAAGGTTATACCTTTGAGGCAACCTCTTTTTATTACTCACGCTTAAACAAATAGCAAGATGAACAAAATCGTACTAGCCTTAGGACTCGCTATCCTCTCATGGGGTACTGGCTGTGCTCAAGCAGTGGAAAAAGCCTCTTTTTCTAATCCGCTTCTGCCATACGGGGCAGACCCTTACAGCATTTATAAGGATGGTTACTATTACTATACTCACACCATGGGAAATCGCTTGGTGCTCTGGAAAACAGCTAACCTAGCTAATCTAAAAACCGCCGAAAGCAAAACCATTTGGACTCCTCCTGTAGGCACCAATTACTCCAAAGAACTATGGGCTCCAGAGATTCACTATCTGCGAGGCAAATGGTACATGTATTTTGCGGCCGATAATGGCGATAATGAAAACCATCGTATGTATGTCTTGGAAAATGCTAACCAGAACCCGATGGAAGGCGAATGGATTTTTAAAGGACAGGTAGCCGACGAGTCAAACAAATGGGCGATTGATGGCGATGTTTTTGAACTCAATAAGCAACTCTATATGATTTGGTCTGGTTGGGAAGGAGACGTGAATGGCCAACAAAATATTTATATTGCCCAAATGAATAACCCATGGACAATTAGTAGTAAGCGTGTCAAAATTTCTGGCTCTGATTTTGACTGGGAAAAATATGGAGATGTGAATGAAAAAAATGGTCTCAAGCACGTGAATGTCAACGAAGGACCTCAGTTTTTACAACATGGTAACAAGGTATTTATCGTTTATTCAGCAAGTGGCTGTTGGACAGACTTTTATGCGTTGGGAATGCTCAGTGCTACTACCCAATCGAATTTGCTTGATGCCACTAGCTGGAAAAAATCACCTGTTCCTGTTTTCAAACAAGCTCCTGCCAATAAGGTATTTGCCCCAGGGCATAACTCCTTTTTCAAATCACCTAACGGAAAAGAAGACTGGATTTTGTATCATGCCAATGCTGAAGCTGGACAAGGATGTGGGCATTTTCGTTCGCCAAGAGCTCAGCGGTTTACATGGAATGCAGACGGAAGTCCCAATTTTGGAACTCCTGTAGCTACAACCGAGTTATTAGCGTTACCGAAATAGAAAGAAGGTGTGTAAAAAGTTCGGAGTTTAACATTTAAAGCATTTTATTCCATTTTGGCTTTAACCTGAGCGACGGTCACTCATAAACTTTTGACTTTTTACACACCTCTTTGTTACTAGTCGGAATACTTACTTATTTCTAAATTTTGCTTCTAATACTTTCATAAAGTATCCTCCCACAACACTTCGTGCCTGAAATCCAACCATTCTACCCGACTTTGTTTCATGCCAATCACTAATAGGTACTCTTGAACTAGTAGCCACCGCATAATGATACATAGGGTTTATAAACGCCTCAAAGTCTTGCTGATTGTTCGCTAATACAGATGTCCAAATTACCCAATCCGACTTGGTATAAGTAGCTCTGCTATCTAATGGCAAGCCAAATTCGTTTTGTTTGGTCAAGTAATAACGAACTTCTTTTGCAAAAACCTCTTTCGGGAAGTAATTCATATTTAATACCTTATCCCAAACCAAATTATATTTCTGACTCCATGTACCTTTTTTGTCAAAAGTCAGGGCATAGTGATCTCCATCAGCAGCCATGTTCATCCAGTTACTCACAAATCCTTTGGCAAGAGCACTATATTGCTCATAGACAGCCGTTTCTCCTAATTCTTTCGCCAACTGAGCATAAGCCTCTAAGGCCACAATTGCTTTTGCCGAAAGGTTACTATTCCGAGCAAGATGCCCTGCAAAATCATCCGTACATAATTGATTGGCTGGGTCAAATCCTTCTTTACTCAAATAGTCAGCCCAAATACTCAATACCTTCCAGTGTTTTTTGGCATACTCGTTATTTCCTTCGGCTTTACAAATAGCGGCTGCCAATACGAGCATATTACCACATTCTTCCACAGGCATATCTTCGCCATAGGTTTGCCCATTTGCTAAAGGATACGTCCCCAAATCGTGGGCGGCAAACGGTTTTTTCCACTTTCCACTTTCACTATAATAGAAAATCCCATTCAACATTCCTTTCATTAATTCAGGGTTGTACAATAAGAATAGCGGAGCAGAAGGATACGTTACGTCAACCGTATTGATAGAACCATTACTAAAGTTTTCTTTTGATAAAAATAAAATCTCCCCTTCTGGGCTTTTTACCAACTTATGAGCTGCAATTGCCTGACGATAAGCCAATTCGCATAATTTTGCGTACTTCTCCCCTCCTGCTTTCAAGGCATCTTGATAAATAGTTTGGTTGATTGCCTTACATTTTTTAATCACTTCCGAATAACTTGTAGCCGCTGTTGCTAAAGCCTGTTCCATCGTTGTACCGTTTTCTTTCCACCAAGGCAATAGGTTTTTTCCAAAATACTGAACCGCATATAGGTCGTCATACCCTAGCATAATAACTTGTTCTTTGCTTGTTGCTCCGACCTTGCCTACATTAATGGTAGTATTCAATACCAATTGTTTCCCTGACATTGACTCTTTCCCTAGCATTACCCCATCGTTTGTCGTAATCGACTGGCTTACATTGGCTCCCGCTTGCGTTGCTAGATACATATAGCCCCAATCAATCCGTAAATCATCGCCTCTTTTTTGTAAAATAGCTTGCTCTTTTGTGCCTGCCTTCAAAATCGCTAAGTTATTCGTCACGTATTTTTGCGTGCTTACTTCTTGCGAAACGTGATTGGTCGCAATCGTTGTGGACGCACCCAAAGCTACTTGCACTGCATGATTTTTGCCATCTGTCGCTCTCACTTTGGTAGTAATATACGAAACAGGTCTTGTTAAAATCGATAAATCATTGATTAACAGCGGAGAAGTAAATGTTACTTCTAAGTTTATCTTCCCACAGGTAAAATCATAAATCGTTTGCGTGGCATTCATGCGAACACTGTTTTGTACCGCTATATGTTCATTAGGATTTACAGGAGGAACATTTTTTTCAACAATTCCCACATCTAAGAGGGCATCTCCCCCTCCTGAATTTACTACATGAATCGCCAAGACATTCTCCCCTTTTTTCAGTTTACTCTTCATGTCTGCTGACATGGGTAAATACAGGTATTTTCCTGCACAACAACGTGCATCATAAATAAGAGAGCCATTCAGATAGACCTTTACCTCATCGTCGTGCTGTAATTTCAAAATAGGGGCATTCAGACTACTCGGATTATCAAGCTGAAACGTTCTACGCATCCAGATATTTCGAGACAACCACATCGTTTTAGAAATGGACTGAGCATTGCCAAAAGGAGCAAGCCCTTTTTTCCACTGACTATCGTTAAAGCTAGGTTGCATCCAATCGGCAGCAGGAGCTGTTTCGGTATAAGCAGCCTCATAATTTTTGTCATCGCCAGCAGGTAAAATAGCTCGGTACGTAGTCGCTTTATTTCCTAAAAAACGATAAACTTGCCCATCTACGTTTAAGTTACCGATAAGTGAATGATCTGTGCCAGTCCAATGTTTAGTTGGTGAATCTGTCAGTACATCTGTTGTTGACCAAATACTAAAATAGGGGTCATGGGTTATGAGTGGAAAAGCAGGAGCTTGACTACTCTGTGCAAAAGAACATATACTTTTGACTAAGACCAAAGAGCCTAACAAGAGTTTTTTCATGGTGATAATGCTGATTTTTAATGCTTAAAGCTAAGAGGGTGTATAAGAAAAACGGGGTCTATAGCCCCCGTTTTCTTGTACTACTCCAATTAGCTGTACTGGTTATTATACAAATTATATTGATTGATTGATTGATTGTCCTTTCAAGTTAAAACAGCCATTCGGCGACTTCACCGAATGACTAGCTTCTCTTTTGTCAAATAGCTAGAGGTCAATGCCCCTTTTAAAACGATTACTCAAACATCATTAAAGCGTCATTTTTCAAGGTAATGCAAAATTAGGACTTGAAGAATTGATACATGATTCAACAAGTATCATTATTTCTTCATAATGTTTCATTTATTAGAGGTTAGTCGAAAGTTTTATACCTTTATACCATCAGTTTATTGACTTACTCATTCTTAGACATTCATTCATTCTTGAAAAAAAGTAAATACAATTCTCTCTTTTGGAGTTTCTTGGGCTTATGGCTACTGGTCCCTTATGCCCTAAAGGCTCAATCGTATTTTTTTAGGCACTATCAGGTAGAAAATGGGCTTTCCAATAATACGGTCTATTGCAGTGTACAGGACGAGCACGGCTTTCTTTGGTTTGGAACGAAAGAAGGACTCAACCGCTTTGATGGATACCATTTTAAGGTCTTCAAAGGCGATGAAGCCCAATGCTCTTTTTGTCCCGACTTTATTAATTGTTTGCTTGCCGACAAGGGAACAATTTGGGTAGGCTCAAGCAAAGGGCTCTTTCGATTTAATCCTTCTAAAGAACGGTTAGAACCTTTTTTTCCTAATAAGGGTATCGAGCATATTGGCTGTCTACAACTAGACAGGCAACATCAATTATGGTTTACCTCTAGGCAAGTACTCTATTCTTATAATTTTGAAAAAAAGAAGCTAACACGCTATCTAACAGGAAACGACGTTTATGTTTCGGCATTAACGATGGATAAAGAAGGACGTATTTGGACAGCTACTAGCAACGGATTACTCCACCGATTTGATGCTCATACACAGACCTTCAGTACATACGATTTATTTAGTCACTCTCCTAAAGTATCGTCGAAATGGGTTCACAAATTATGGGTAAAAGATAAACAAACACTCTATGCAGGCACAGCAAGTCAGGGTTTAAAAGCCTTTGACCTCAACACGAACTCCTACAAGGATTTGCTTACTCATAGCACCGACAAAACCAATATTCATATAAGAGATATATTACAATACAGTACTGATGAGCTTTGGATAGCCTCCGAATCGGGTATCTACATTCTCAATACTCGTACCCATCGCTTCATTAATCTCAAGAAAAAATTCCTAGACCCTTTTTCCCTTACAGATAATGCCGTCTATTCGCTTTGTAAAGACAGCGAAGGGGGTGTCTGGGCAGGCACTTATTTTGGCGGTATCAATTACTACTCTAAACAATATGCCTTGTTCGACAAGTTTTTTGCTGATAACTCAAGCAAGGCAATCAGTGGTAATGCGGTACGAGAAATTTGCAAAGACCCTACTGGCAATATTTGGATTGGTACAGAAGATGCAGGATTAAATAGGCTCAATCCAAAAACAGGAGCAATTAGCCAATTTTTACCAACAGGTAATAGTCGAGGTATCGCCTATCCGAATATTCATGGACTCTTGAGTGTTGGTAACGAAATTTGGATAGGAACATTTGAACATGGACTTGATCGGATGAATAGTAAAACGGGACAAGTCACCAAACACTATGATGTAGGAACAGGGAAATATGACCTAAAGAACAATTTTATTCTCAGTTTACTCCAAACAAAATCAGGTGATATCTATGCAGGTAGCTCAAGCACGCTGTTTAAATATCATCCAAAAAAAGATGGATTTACTCAGGTGATGGACGTTCCAAACTATAATATGCGGTTTACTCATCTCATTGAAGACCACCGACATACCATCTGGGTAGGCACGCATAATGGGGTCTATTTTTTCAATCCAATGACTAAGGTAAAAGGCTCAATCAAGTTTCAGCGAGATGGTATTAATGGGCTAACCAATGGCAATGTAAATGCCATTTATGAAGATAGCAAACACTGTTTATGGTTTGCCACCGAAGGAGGTGGTGTTTGCAAACTCAGTGCTAATCGGAAGAAAATGCACGCAATTACTACTAAAAATGGATTGCCTAGTAATTTCATTTTCAAGGTATTAGAAGATAATTCACATTACAAGTGGTTAACGACCTCAAGAGGACTCGTAAAACTCGATAGCAATGACCATGTCGTTATCACCTATACCAAAAACAACGGGCTCTTGAGTGACCAGTTCAACTATAATTCTGGATACAAAGATGCAGATGGTACCCTATATTTGGGAAGTGCCAAGGGAATGATTCGCTTTAATCCTGCGGATATTAGCCCGTTATCCACTACGGCTTCTATTTTTATTACGGGTTTTAGTTTGCAAAATAAAGAGGAAGAAGTGAGTCAGCACAACGCTATTTTAAAGGAATCCATTTTGTTTACCAAACAAATCACCTTGCCGCACGACAAGTCTTCTTTTAACCTCGATTTTGCAGCACTGAGCTACAACTCACCAGAAATGACTCAATACTGTTATTTCATGGAAGGTCTTGATAAAGAGTGGACAGCGGTAAGACCAAATCGAAAAGTATATTTCACGAATCTGACACCAGGTAGATATGTCTTTAAATTAAAGGCATTTATAAATGGAAGTTGGACACCTACAAAGGAATTGAGAATTCACATCTTGTCTCCTTGGTGGGCAACCACCTTGGCTTACGTAATTTATTGGGGATTATTGATAGGATTAATCTACTATTTATTACGCAATTATCACCAACGAGTAGAAGACAAAAAAACCAAAGAAATATACGAAGCCAAAATTGATTTTTTCACCAACCTAGCTCATGAAATTAGAACGCCATTAACGCTAATCAAAGGCCCTGTCGAAAACCTATTGGACTATGTAGAAACACTACCCGATATTAAAGAAGATGTAGTCTTGATGGAACGGAACACCAATCGTTTAATCGCTTTGGTTACCCAAATTCTTGACTTTAGAAAAGTAGAAACCAAAAGCTTTAGTCTACAATGTACCCGTATCAATGCGACACTACTATTAAATGAAGCCTTTGAAAATTTTAAATTATTGTCTAAAAAAAGAAAAATTGACTACCAAATAGATTGCTATGCAGAGACCGTTTTTGTCGTTGCAGATGAAGAAGCTCTGACAAAAATATTTTCTAATTTGTTAAATAACGCTATCAAATTTGCTCATAAAAACGTGACTATCAGAGTACTACCTATAGCAAACGATGCGTCCTATTTGACCATCGAATTTGAAAACGATGGCACAAGTATTCCGACGGAGATGAAAGAGAAAATTTTTGAACCCTTTTATCGACTAAAAGAATCCAAACAAGAAGGGACAGGGATTGGGCTTACACTTGCTCGTTCCTTAACAGAACTACTCAATGGTGATTTATTCTTGAAAGACACGCCCGACGGCTCTATCGTCTTTGTACTTACCTTACCTCTGGAAGAGGTTTTTTAACGATTTAACCTTAACAATGATGCATACAGAACCATTACCCCTTGTTTTACTAGTAGATGATAACGATGAAATTTTAGATTTTTTAGAACGAATTTTACGAAATAAGTACCAAATTTTGAGAGCCGAAGACGGCCAAGAAGCCCTTCGGATATTACATGAAACCGCTGTTCAATTGGTTGTAAGCGATGTCATGATGCCCGTGATGGACGGGTTTGAACTATGCAGAAAAATAAAAGCTAGTTTTGAACTTTCGCATATTCCCGTGGTATTACTAACTGCCAAAAATGCCCTCCAAGCCAAAGTGGAAGGACTTGAACTAGGAGCAGATGCCTACATAGAAAAGCCTTTTTCAAAAGAATATCTTCAGGCTCAAATAGCTAGTTTGCTTAATAATCGTACTATTATTCGAGAGTATTTCGCCAATTCTCCTTTAATCCATATCAAAAATACAGGGCATTCTAAAGCAGATGAATTGTTTTTAGAAACACTCAATGACACTATTCTAAAAAATATTGAAGATACCGAGTTGGATGTAGAAAAGTTGGCCCAAATCATGAACATGAGTCGTATTACGCTCTATCGCAAAATCAAAGCAATATCGGTGCTTACGCCCATTGAATTAATCAATATCACTCGCCTTAAAAAAGCGGCTGAATTACTTGCCATCGGCGATTATCGCATTTTTGAAGTCTCTTACATGGTTGGTTTCAGCTCCCAAAGTAATTTTGCCCGAAACTTTCAAAAGCATTTTAACCTCACTCCTTCTGAATATATGAACTCTAAACAGCATGAAACGCCAAATGCCCATACCAAAAAAAATTAACACACAGAGGTATAATTTGGTGTTCCGATGATGCGTCGCTAGTTGACTGATACCTTTGGAACTTATAATCAGATAAATGAATATTACTATTGACGGCTACAAAAAGAGGAACAACCCTGCTGGCTGTTCCTCCTATGGTTAGATAACCTCTTGAGATTAAACTCTTTTAAAGAGACCAAATATAAAATTTTGCTGTGTATTGAAAGGAGTTGTATGCTCTTCTTTGGTAATTTGTACTTTTTCAAAAATGGGCTGCATTACCGCTGTCAAGGATTCCTCACTGTACTGACGGATAGCTAAACCACTGCATTTGAGAGGCCCTTCTTCTGAAAATGTTCCAATCACCACACTAGAACGGGCATAATTTTGAAGTAAACTTTGATATGTTTGTACGTCTTCATCTTTTGTCAGAAAATGAAATACCGCTCTATCGTGCCATAAATCATATTGCTGTGTAGGAACAAACTGGGTAATATCCGCTACTATCCAAGTTACTAAATCAGCTTTATCCCCAAGTCTTTTTTGAGCTTTTTGAAGTGCCTTTTCCGAAATATCTAATACACTAAGATTCAGATAACCAGCTGCTAATAAAAAATCAACCAATTTGCTATCTCCCCCACCAATGTCGATAATCGAAGCATCTTTAGCCAAATTTAAGGTTTCAATTAAGTGAAGCGACATCGTTGGTTTTTCTTGTGTCCAACTCACTTCATGAGGGTCTTTGGTTTCATAAACCGTCTCCCAATGCTTTTTTAAGGCTTCATTAAGCAACGCTTCCATAACCTCCAATCAAATTATAGACTTTCTCACAACCAATTTTAGCTAATTGTTTACAAGCTGCCGAACTACGATTTCCGCTACGGCAATAGACATAATAGCTTTTTGAAGTATCTAAACTATCCAATTTTTGAGCAAACTCTCCCGAAAGGAAATCCATTTTGATAGCTCCTTTTAGATGTCCTGCTACAAATTCTGAGGCAGTTCTTACATCCAAAATCACTACATTCTGATCTGACGAAATCCCTGCCATAAAATCAGTAGCCGTCAACTCTTGGTATGCTTTTTTACTTTTAAAAATATCAAATAAACCCATGTTCTTGTATTTTAGCACTTCTACACAATTATATCAATCACTTAACAACTAGGCTCTTAAATCCAAAATCTAACATTCAAAATTCAACATTATTACTTAGTGTGGTAATTTATCTTTCAGGAATCCATAGGTCCAAGTACCTGCAATAGCACTTAGTAAGGTAACTGTGACTACACCAAATCCACTACCAATTTGGG
>JACCDQ011147443.1_pt1 | contig 13981 bp, 14 predicted proteins | sample 7446031 | NCBI WGS metagenome assembly JACCDQ01 (sample SAMN15323442, study PRJNA562643) | freshwater metagenome | isolation source: river surface water | place: USA:Blue River Watershed | collected 2017-08-17 | reverse complement strand
GCTGGCGGCGATCAGGTCGTGCTGGTGCAGCGCGGCTGGTTTCCGCGTGACGCGCACGACCGTACGCGCATCCCCGCCATCCCTACTCCGACGGGCAGGCTGCAGATCAACGGACGCGTGCGCTCAGATGCCGGGCAAGTGATGCAGCTGGGCGAAAGCCCGGCACCCAGCGCCGGCGCGATCCTGCAGAATCTCGATCTGCGGCGTTTTACAGCGACGAGCAAGCTGTCGGCACACGCTTTTATAATCGAGCAGTCCAGCGACCTGCAGGACGGCCTGAGCCGCGACTGGCCGCAACCCGGTTTCGGTATCGACACCCACCACGGCTATGCGTTCCAGTGGTACGGACTGGCGGCTGCCGCAATCCTGTTTTTCCTCATCACCGGATTCAAACGTGCAAGCAAGTGAAGTGAAACCAAGCAAGCCCGCGAAACGCGGCAACTGGATGCTGTATCTGGTGATCGCGGTCTGCGCGGCGCCGGTCATCCTGTCCTATTTCACCTATTACGTGATCAAGCCGGAGCGCCGAAATAACTATGGCGAGCTGATCGATCCGCGCCAGTTTCCGATTCCGGAGCTGGGCTCGGTGGCGCTCGACGGTCAGCCGGCTTCGCTGAACGATTTCCAGGGCAAATGGCTGCTGCTGCAGGCTGATGCCGGTACGTGCGAGAAGCGCTGCACCGACAAGCTGTATTACCAGCGCCAGCTGCGCCTGACGCAAGGCAAGGAGCGCGAGCGCATCGAGCGCGTCTGGCTCGTCACCGACGATGCGCCACTGTCTACCGTCTTGATGAAGGAATATGACGGCACCCGCATCTTGCGCGTCGATGCCAAAAAACTCGCCGCCTGGCTGCCGGTGGATGCTGGCACGGCGATTGAGGATCACTTGTTCGTCATCGACCCGCTTGGCAACCTGATGATGCGTTTCCCGAAAGACCCGGACTACAACAAGGTGAAGAAGGATCTCACCAAGTTGCTGAAGGCCTCCAGCATAGGTTGAAGCAATGCTGATCGTACTGGCCCTGAAGGCGCTGCTGCTCGCGACGATTCCGTTGACGCTGGTTTATCTGTCGCGCGGCACCGACCGTTACCGCAAGCTCGCATGGACGATGGTGTTCTTCACCTTCGACCTGATCGTGTTCGGCGGCTTCACGCGCCTGACCGATTCCGGCCTGGGCTGCCCGGACTGGCCCGGTTGCTATGGTGAAGCCAATCCCTTCCTCGCACATGCCGAGATCACGGCGGCCGAGGCAGCGATGCCGACCGGCCCGGTGACCGTGGCCAAGGCATGGATAGAAATGATTCATCGCTATCTCGCGATGGGCGTCGGCGTGCTCATCATCGCCTCGCTGGTGGTCGCAGTGCGATTGTGGCGTCGTGAGCGTCTGTCCCGCTACCATCCGGCGCTGCCCGCATTGCTGCTGGTCTGGGTCTGCGTGCAGGGTGCATTCGGCGCGTGGACAGTGACGCTGAAGCTGCAACCCGTCATCGTCACCATGCATCTGCTGCTCGGCATGAGCTTGTTGGCATTGCTGGCCTGGCATGCCGCACGGCAGTCGCCCGTGCAGGCCGAACGTACGACTGCATCGTTGCGCGTGCCGGCGCTGATTGCGCTGGCGCTGGCCTTCGTGCAGGTGGCTCTGGGCGGCTGGGTCAGCACCAACTATGCGGCGCTGGCTTGCGGCGGTTTTCCTTTGTGCGAGGGCGAATGGATTCCCGCGCTCGACCTGAGCCATGGTTTCTCGTTGTGGCGCGAACTGGGTCGTACCCATGCCGGCGATTACCTGCCGTTCAGCGCGCTGGTGACGCTGCACTGGGTGCATCGCTGCTTTGCCGTGGTGGTGGTCGCTGTCGTCGGGCTGGTGGCTTGGCGCGCATCGCAATCGCAGGGAACCCGGCGCCTCGGACGCGGGCTGCTGCTGCTGATTTTGCTGCAGTTCTGCTCTGGCATCGCCACCGTGGCGCTGGACTGGCCGCTGGCCCTTGCGGTGCTGCACAACGCCGGTGCCGCCCTCTCGATCCTGTTGCTGACCGTGTTAAACTGCCGCCTCTCCTCTGGCGCGGCAAACAAGGCGGCGGAGTTCCGCCAACCCCTGATTCCTGCGTGAGACAGAACATCATGACCGCACTCATTGCGCAGCCCAACCGCATTGCCCAGTATTGGGCACTGACCAAACCGCGCGTTACCCAACTTGCCGTTTTTTGTGCCGTGATCGGCATGTTTCTGGCCACTCCGGGCTTGCCGGACTGGCGCATCCTGATCGCTGCGACGGTCGGTATCTGGCTGCTTTCCGGCGCCGCCTTTGCGGTGAATTGCCTGGTCGAGCGCGAGATCGATTCGCGCATGGCGCGTACTGCGCGCCGCCCGCTGGCGCGCGGCGAGATCACCGTGCCCCAGACGCTCGCATTTTCCGGCGCCATCGGCGGTGCCGGCATGTGGGTGCTGTACAACCTCGTCAATCCGCTGACGATGTGGCTGACCTTCGCAACCTTCGTTGGCTATGCGGTGATCTACACCATCATCCTGAAGCCGGCGACGCCGCAAAACATCGTCATCGGCGGCTTGTCCGGCGCGATGCCGCCGGCGCTCGGCTGGGCCGCGATCGCCAACGATGTGCCGATGCAGGCGTGGCTGCTGGTGCTGATCATCTTCATCTGGACGCCGCCGCACTTCTGGGTGCTGGCCATGTATCGCCGCGATGATTACGCGCGCTCCGGCCTGCCGATGCTTCCGATCACGCATGGCACGGCCTTCACCGGATTCCATGTCTGGCTCTATACGATCGCGCTGTTCGCCACGTCGCTGCTGCCGTTCGCGGTGCGCATGAGCGGTCCGGTCTATCTGGCTGCGGCCGTCGTGCTCGGCGTGATCTACCTGCGCTATTCGTGGCTGGTCTGGCGGCGCTATAACGACCTGATCGCACGCAAGTCCTTTACCTATTCGATCATCTACCTGTCGCTGCTGTTCGCGGCGCTGCTGGTCGACCACTACATTCCGTATTCCTGATGAGCGTACGCAAGCTGCTCACCCTGCTGGGCTGTGCGCTGGCGCTGAGCCTCGCGGGCTGCGACGGCAAGCCGCAGGCGCCCAAGCTGTCTTTTGCCAGCACCGATATTACCGGTGTCGCTTATGGGCCGGCGCTTGACCTGACCGATCACACCGGCCAGCGCCGCACGCTGGCGGACTACCAGGGCAAGGTTGTCGTGGTGTTCTTCGGCTACACCCACTGCCCCGACGTTTGTCCGACCACGCTGGCGGAAATGGCGCAGATCCGCAAGCAGCTGGGAACGGATGGCGACAAGCTGCAGGTGCTGTTCGTCACGCTCGATCCCGAGCGCGATACACAGGAAGCGCTGGCCGGATTCATTCCTGCATTCGATCCCACGTTTGTCGCCTTGCGCGGCGACGACGCGCAGACCAAAAAAGTCGCGGCGGAGTTCAAGGTCTTCATGCAGAAAGTACAGGCCAAGGGCAGCGAGGCCTATACAATCGACCATACGGCGGCGACCTATGTGTTTGACCCGCAGGGCCGGGCAAGGCTGTTCATCCGCCACGGGCAGGATCCTGCCGCGCTACTGAAGGATATTCGGCAGCTGATTGCCGGTGCCTGACGGTGCCGGGCTGCAAAGCCTGGCATTCGGCAGAATGAAAAAGAGCGTCCGGTTGGGACGCTCTTTTGTTATCGACAGGCCGGAACGCTGTCCGGGCTGGCTGGCGTGTCAGGCATAGGCCGCCAGCGCCGCTTTCATCTTCTTCATTGCGGCAACTTCGATCTGACGGATGCGCTCAGCCGATACGCCGAATTCGGCAGCCAGCTCATGCAGCGTCGCGCCGGAACCGTCGTCATTCGCCAGCCAGCGCGACTCGACGATTTTGCGCGAGCGGGCATCCAGCTGCGACAGCGCAGCTTCGAGACCTTCCGATTGCAGGCGATCATACTGGCGCGCTTCCAGCACCTTGAGCGGCTCCGAGTGATCGGCCGACAGATAGGCGATCGGCGCGAATTTCGCGTCGTCATCGTCATCGCTCGACGCATCGAGCGCGATGTCGCGGCCGGACATGCGCGTTTCCATCTCGATCACTTCCTCGCGCTTCACGTTCAGCGACTGCGCGAGTTCATCGACCTGCTCGGGCGTCATGGCATCGAGGCTGGTCTTGTGGCTGCGCAGGTTGAAGAACAGCTTGCGCTGCGCCTTCGTGGTGGCGAGCTTCACCATGCGCCAGTTACGCAGGATAAACTCGTGAATCTCCGCCTTGATCCAGTGGATTGCGTAGGACACCAGACGCACGCCCTGCTCCGGATCGAAGCGCTTGACGGCCTTCATCAGGCCGATATTGCCTTCCTGGATCAGGTCGCCGTGCGGCAGGCCATAGCCAAGATAGCCGCGCGCGATCGATACCACCAGCCGCAAGTGCGACATCACCAATTCTTGAGCAGCAGCGAGATCGCCTTCGTCGCGCAGCTTGCGCGCAAGCGTAGTCTCTTCCTCCTGCGACAGCAGCGGCAGCCGGTTGACAGTGGAAATGTAGGCATCGAGATTGCCGACATTCGCGGAAAAACCGGGAATGAGTGCCTGGCGACCGGCCGGCACGAGGGCAGACGATGCAAACATAGCAGTCATAGTTTCTCCTGAGTTGGACTGTGGTGGGCGCAGCCGCAGACGGCAGGCCCTTACAACGCCAATATTAGCACTCTCGATGGGTGAGTGCTAATCGCTTACAAATGTAACACTTGCCAGCGAGAGAGTTATAAAAAAAGAAATGATGCCGATGGCGCCTGCCGGAGAAAAAGAGAAGGCCGGCATCACTCGGTGCGCCGGCCATCGGGGAAGGAGCTTATGCGGCGACTCGCAAAGCGCGACGGACCGACAGCCAGGCGCCGAGCACGCCCAGCGCAGCGCTGGCAGCCAGCAATGCGGCCACAGCGGAAGGATCAAGTGGCGCAAGCAGGAAGCTCGAGCCATACAGCTTTGCCAGTTCACCGACCGAGGTATTCAGCAGTATCAGGCCACCCGAGACGGCCAGCAGCGCGAGGCCGCCGGCACAGAAACCCAGCAGCCCGCCCATGTAATAGAAAGGCCGCGAGACGAATGCATCGGTTGCGCCGACCAGTCGCATCACGTCGATTTCCTCTTGCTGCGTGACGACTTGGAGGCGAATCGTATTGAACACCACGGCCAGCACCACGCCGCACAGTGTTCCGGCCAGCAGCAACAGTGCATTGCCTGCCAGTTCCAGCAAGGCCGCCAGACGCTTCACCCAGGCAGCATCCAGCTGCACGGTGTCGATGCCTTCCAGCTTGCCGATGGCCGCGGCCAGCGCTTCAATGGCAGCCGGTGCTGCTTTCGCTTCGCCGCCGATCACGCGCACGACATAGGCATCGGGCAGCGGGTTGCTGCCAAGCGCATCGACGACGTCGCCGAGTCCGGCGCGTGCCTTCATGGCGTTCATCGCTTTCTCGCGGTCGACAAAGTCCAGTCGGACCGGCACGCCAGCACGCCGGGCCGCGTCGCGGATTTCGCCGCCGATCGCTTGTGTACGCTCGCGCGCCAGGCCGGTCGCCATGAACACACTGATCTCCGGGTCGACCGCGAGGTCGCGTGACACCGGTCGCAGGTTTTCCAGCAGCGTCAGACCCGCCAGCGGCAGGATCAGCGCCAGCGCGATGACGAGCACATTGAAGCTGAAACTTCCCGGGGTCTTGCGCACGCGCGCGAAGGCGGCGGCCAGCGCCAGTCCATGTTCTTTCAGCCAGTTCATGCGCCCACCTCGCTGTCGGCGTCATGCATGCCGATCACGCGGCCATGGTCGAGTTGCACGACCCGGTCGGCGTTTTGCACCAAGCGTTCGTCATGCGTAGAGATGATGCAGGTCGCGCCCGCGGAATTGAATGCTTGCAGCATGTCGATGACCAGCTTGCCGCTCGCGCGGTCGAGGTTGGCGGTAGGCTCATCGGCCAGGATGATGCGCGGCCGGTGCACGATGGCGCGAGCGATCGACGCACGTTGCTGTTCGCCGCCGGACAGTGCCTGCGGTAGCAGGCCTGCCCTGTCGCCCAGGCCGACCCGTTCGAGTGCGACGCGCGCGCGTTGCTCCGCCTCTTTCACCGACGATGCGCTGACCAGCAGCGGAAGCATCACGTTCTGCAGCAGGCTGCGATCTTGCAGCAGCTGGTGTTGCTGCAGAATCAGGCCAAGCTTGCGGCGAAGGAAAGGCAGGGTGGCGCGGCTCAGCTTGCGCATGTCCTGCCCGCTGACCAGCAGCACGCCGCCGCTCGGGCGTTCGATGCCGGCGATCAGCTTCAGCAGCGTCGATTTGCCGGCGCCCGACGGGCCCGCCAGGTACACCAGCTCGCCTTCGGCAATTTCCATCGACACGTCCGATAGCGCGGTGACATTGCCCGGGTACTTCTTGGCGACGTGAGAGAAAGAGATGATGGACATGGTGAGTGTGATCAGCCGAGCAGGGCGTCAACGAATTCGGTGGCGACAAAAGGCTGCAAGTCATCAATGCCCTCACCGACGCCGATGAAATATACGGGAATCGCTCGTTGCTTGACAATCGCCGCCAGCACGCCGCCCTTCGCCGTACCGTCGAGCTTGGTGACGATCAGGCCGGTCAGCTGCAGCGCATCGTCGAAGGCCTTCACCTGGGCGAGCGCGTTCTGGCCGGTGTTGCCGTCAATGACCAGCAGTACTTCGTGCGGTGCGCTTTCCATGCCCTTGCCGACCACGCGCTTGATCTTCTTCAGTTCATCCATCAGGTGAAGCTGCGTTGGCAGCCGGCCGGCGGTATCCACCATCACGACATCGACGCCGCGTGCGCGACCTGCCTGCACCGCATCGAACGCGACCGCAGCCGGATCACCGGATTCCTGAGCGATCACGGCCACGCCGTTGCGTTCACCCCAGATCGTCAACTGTTCGCGCGCCGCTGCGCGGAAGGTGTCACCGGCTGCCAGCAGGACTTTCTGTCCGTGCGACTGCATATGCTTGGCAAGCTTGCCGATCGTGGTGGTTTTTCCCGCACCATTGACGCCCGCGATCATCATCACCAGCGGCTGTTCGCGGCCGAGCACCAGCGGCTTTTCCAGCGGCGCCAGCAAGCCGACCATCAATTCACGCAGTGCAGCCTTCACCTGTGCCGACTCGGCAAGTTTGCCGGCCTTCACCTGTTTCTTCAGTTCGTCGAGCAGGTATTGCGTCGCCTCGACACCGGCATCGGCCATCAGCAGCGCCGCCTCGAGTTCGTCGTACAGATCGTCATCGATCTTCGTGCCGGTAAACAGCGTCGCGATGTTCGATGAGGTGCGCGACAGCCCTGCCTTGAGCCGGCTGAGCCAGGATTTTTTTGCTTCCGGTGCGGGCGCCGGCGCTGGTTCGATCGCGGCCTCTGCGGTGACGGGCGGCGCGACGTGCGATTCCGGCTGAACGGCTGGCTGCAAGGACTCAGCAGCGGGCGTTGATGGCGACACAGTGACCGGCGCCGGCGATGCTGGCACCGGTTCGACGACGGACGGAGGTGGAGCGGGCTGTTTTTTCTTGAAAAAGCTAAACATCCGGGACGGGAGTATTCGGGAGTTCAGGGAGGGCGCTGCGGCGGATGGCAGCAACAGATAAAATCGGGCGGCACTTTTTAGTCACTCAACCCTAAGCCATCCATTCTAACAGAGCCAGGAACATGATCTTTCGACTTGGATTGCTGGTGCTGGCCAGCGTTTTCAGCCTGTTATCCCCTGCTGCCGGAGCTGTCTCCGTCGCGCAGGAATTCCGACTCGCGAACGGCATGAAAGTCATCGTGCAGGAAGACCGCCGCGCGCCCACCGTGGTCAGTATGGTCTGGTATCGCGCCGGCAGTGTCGACGAACTGAACGGCACAACCGGCGTTGCTCACGTTCTCGAGCACATGATGTTCAAGGGCACGAAAAAACTGAAGCCCGGCGATTTCAGTGCGCGTGTTGCGGCATTGGGCGGCCGCGAGAACGCCTTCACCAGCCGTGACTACACCGCTTATCACCAGCAGGTCGAGAAGTCGCGGCTGGAAAAGCTGATTGAGCTCGAGGCCGACCGCATGCAGAACCTGACCATGGATCCGGACGAGTTCGCGAAAGAGATCAAGGTCGTGATGGAAGAGCGGCGGCTGCGTACCGACGACGAGCCGATGGCCTTGCTGATGGAAGCGCTGTATGCGACCGCATATACGGCGAATCCATACCGTCATCCCGTGGTCGGCTGGATGAATGACTTGCAGAACATGACCGCTGCTGACGCACTTGCCTGGTATGAGCGCTGGTATGCGCCGAACAATGCCACGCTGGTGGTCGCCGGCGATGTTGACGCGAAAGAGGTATTGCGCCTCGCCGAGCAGTATTTTGGTCCCATACCGCCGAAGACCCTGCCGAAGACCAAGCCGCAGGAAGAGCCGCAGCAGCACGGCATCCGTCGCGTGACGGTCAAGGCGCCAGCCGAGAATCCGTACCTGGTGATGGCCTACAAGGTGCCGAAACTGCTCGACGTCGAAAAGGACGATGAATCGTATGCGCTCGAGGTGCTGGCTGCCGTGCTGGATGGCTATGACAATGCGCGCCTGCCGGCGCGGCTGGTGCGCACCGATCGCATCGCCAACTCGGTTGACGCTGGCTACGATGGTACCGCGCGCGGACCGGTGATGTTCATGCTGTCGGGCGAGCCGACACGCGACACGCCCCTGGAAAAACTCGAGGCGGCATTGCGTGCCGAGGTCGAGCGCATCGCCAGGGACGGCGTGTCGGCCGACGAGCTCAAGCGCGTGAAGGCGCAGCTGATTGCTGGTCAGGTGTACAAGCGCGACTCGGTATTCGGGCAGGCCATGGAGATCGGGTCGATGGAAATGTCCGGCCTGTCGCACCGTAGCATTGACCGCATCATCGAGCGGCTGGCCGCTGTGACGCCGGCACAAGTGCAGGCTGTTGCGCAAAAATATTTTTCCGACGACCAGCTGACGGTCGCCACACTGAGTCCGCTGCCCGTGACGGCGCAGGCGGAAGGCAAGCCGGCCGTGCCCGGCCTGCGTCACTGAGTCATGACGGAGCACCATCGATGCTGAAGAAACTGATCGTCATTGCGCTGTTCACTGCCAGCGGCTTGGCGCAGGCTGCGCTGGATATCCAGCACTGGACGCTGGACAACGGCGCGCGCGTGTACTTTGTGGAGAACCACACCATCCCGATGCTCGACGTGAACGTCGACTTTGACGCGGGTAGCCGGCGTGATCCGGCCGGCAAGTCAGGGCTGTCGTCACTGACCAATGGTTTGCTGGCGCGCGGGCTGAAAGAGGCCAGGCTGCCGGACGGCAGCGTTGAGCCGGCACTGTCCGAAGCCGAGATTTCTAACGCACTGGCGGACATCGCAGCGCAGCGCGGCGGCGGAGCTGGTTCGGATCGGGCCGGCATGGCGGTGCGTACGCTATCGGCCAAAGCGACACGTGATGAGGCGGTACGGCTGATGGCCCGTTTGCTGGCGCAGCCGGATTTTCCGGAAGATTTGTTCCGGCGCGACCAGGCGCGCACCGTGGCCGCGATCCGCGACGCACTGACGCGTCCGGAGTCTATCGCCAGCAAGGCATTCTGGCGGCTTGCGTATGGCAATCACCCGTATGCTGCCGAAGCGACGGTGGACTCGGTCGAGGGAATCACGCGCGACGATCTCCTGCAATTCCATCGTGCGCACTACGTCGCCAACCACGCGGTGATCGCGATGATTGGCGATGTGACGCGTGCGGAGGCGGACGCGATCGCGAAAGAGCTGACACGCCGCCTGCCGCAGGGCCAGCCGTTGCCGTCGCTGCCGGCAGTGGCGCTGCCCACGGGCGCCGAGGAGCGCATACCGCATCCGGCGTCGCAGTCGCACATTTTGGTTGGCATGCCGGCACTGGCGCGCAATGACCCGGATATCTTTGCGCTGACCGTCGGCAATTACGTGCTTGGCGGCGGCGGCTTCGTGTCGCGCCTCACGCACGAGGTGCGCGAGAAGCGGGGTCTGGCCTACAGCGCGTACAGCTACTTCAATCCGATGGCACAGCCGGGGCCCTACATGGCCGGGCTGCAGACGCGCAAGGACCAGTCGGACGAAGCGTTGAAAGTGGTGCGTGACACTATTGCCGCTTTTTTGCGCGACGGTCCGACCGAGGCTGAGCTGCAGGCAGCGAAAGACAACCTGATCGGCGGTTTCGCGCTGCGCATCGACAATAACCGCAAAATCCTCGACAACATCGCGTCCATTGGCTTCTACCGGATGCCTCTGGATTATCTGGATACCTGGACCTCCCATGTCGAGAAGGTCACCATCGCCGACGTGCGCGCTGCGTTTGCTCGCAAGCTGTCCCTGGACAAGATGGTGACCGTGGTCGTCGGCAGCGAGCCGGTGAAGCCCTGAAAGATCTGCAATTGAAAAAACAAAACGCTGTACCCCCGCGCCAGGTACGCATCATCGCCGGCGAATGGAAACGCACACCGCTGCCGGTTGCCACGGTGGAGGGCTTGCGCCCGACCCCGGACCGCGTGCGCGAGACCGTGTTCAACTGGCTCGAGCATCTGCAACAGCGGCGCTGGGACAACCGTCGTTGCCTAGACCTGTTCGCCGGTACGGGCGCACTGGGTTTCGAGGCCGCCAGTCGCGGCGCGGCCGACGTGCTGATGGTCGAGTCACACCCGGCGGCGCTGCGCCACTTGCATGCCACCAGCGAGAAGCTCGGCGCCACGCAGGTAACGATACGGCGCGGCGATGCACTGGCGCAGATGGGTGCCTTGTCCGGGCCGTTCGATGTGATCTTCCTCGATCCGCCGTACGGGCTGAATCTGCTGCCGCGTCTGTTGCCGGCCTGCCGCCGCTTGCTGGCGCCGGCGGGGCTGGTCTATGCTGAGTCGGATCTGGCCTTCACTGACAGCGCGCCTGACTGGATGTCCGGATGGAAGGTGGTGCGGGCCGACAAGGCGGGGCAGGTGCATTACGCGCTACTTTCGGTCGCTGACAGTCCGTTGAATTAGGGCATAATGCGCGTCGTTCGCGCGGGAAATCAGTCACCGCGCAAAATACCCTGAAGGACAACCCATGGTCACAGCCGTCTATCCCGGAACCTTTGATCCGCTCACCCGCGGGCATGAAGATCTGGTGCGGCGTGCATCGGGACTGTTCGACAAGCTCATCGTCGGCGTCGCTGACAGCCAGGCCAAGCGCCCTTTCTTCTCGCTGCAAGAGCGCCTCGACATCGCGCGCGAAGTGCTCGGGCATTATCCGAACGTGGTGGTCGAGAGCTTCTCCGGTCTGCTGAAAGACTTCGTGCGTGCGCATGATGCACGCGTGATCGTGCGTGGCCTGCGTGCGGTGTCTGACTTCGAGTATGAATTCCAGATGGCTGGCATGAACCGCTATCTGTTGCCCGATGTCGAAACCCTGTTCCTGACGCCGTCCGACCAGTATCAGTTCATCTCCGGCACCATCGTGCGCGAGATCGCGCAGCTTGGCGGTGACGTGTCGAAGTTTGTCTTCCCGTCAGTCGAGCAGTGGCTGCTCAAGAAGATCGGCGGCGGTAACTGATCCGCCGTGACGCGCCGACTATTCTGTCTCGATTCCAGTTCGGAGTAAGCCTGTGGCACTGATGATCACCGACGATTGCATCAATTGCGACGTCTGCGAGCCGGAATGCCCGAATGATGCGATCTCTCTGGGCGAATTGATCTATGAGATCGATCCGCTGAAATGCACCGAGTGCGTCGGCCATTTCGACGAGCCGCAATGCCAGCAGGTGTGCCCGGTTGCGTGCATACCGCTCAATCCCGACTGGCGCGAAACGCGCGAGCAGCTCGAGGCCAAATACCGGCGGCTGCAGGCCGGTCCGGCCTCTTGATTTCCCGTCGCTTCTGACCCCTCTCTTTCCGGAACGCGCGTCAGCGCGCTGCGTTCCGGTAGAACGGCGCGCGCAGCAAGCCGCTGCGGAAATCCGTAGACGCGCTCTGGTAATACGCAATGGCTTCGTTCAACAGCGTCGGGTCGACCGTCGCGGGGGTCGCCTCCAGCGTCGCCGGGTCGATATCGAATGCCTGCACATGGCGCTTGGGCAGCAGCACCGTCAGCTTGTTGTTCTTCAGGTAGCCGAGCTCCTGGTAATTGCTGATGAAAGCGCGTTCCGGCGCGGCCTTGTCTTCGAAAAATGAGCGGCCGAAGAACAGGTCACTGCCACGTTGTCCCAGTGCGCGCACCAGGCTGGGCACGATGTCGATCTGGCTGATCATGGGCTTATAGATGCCGCCCTTCAGGTTGCCCGGCGAGTACATGATCAGCGGTATGCGGTAGTGCCGAACCGGCAGCCGCGTCTTGCCCGCGACCGATGCGCAATGGTCGGCGACGAACACGAACAGCGTGTCCTTGAACCACGGACGTGTCTGCGCGTCGCGGATGAATTTGCCGATGGCGTAGTCGCTGTATTTCACCGCGCCCTTGCGTCCGCCCGGCGACGGTATGTCGATGCGGCCATCCGGGTAGGTGTACGGCCGATGATTACTGGTTGTCATCACGTGCGCAAAGAATGGCCTGTTAGAGCCAGCTTGCTGATCCAGCTGCCCGATCACGGCATCAAACAGCACTTCATCTGCCACACCCCAGACGTTCTCGAACATGATGCGTTCCGACGGAATGTCGGTGCGGTCGACGACGCGATAGTCGTTCGCGCTGAAATACGCATTCATGTTGTCGAAGTAGCCGTAGCCGCCGTAAAAGAAGAAAGTATCGAAGCCCTGATGCTCGAGTACCTCGCCCAGCGTCGTCAGGTGATCGTTGCCGGGGCGGCGCACGATGGCCTGGCCCGGCACGGGAGGTGTGCCCAGCGACAGCGCCTCCAGCCCGCGCACGGTGCGGGTGCCGGTTGCATACACCTGCTCGAACAAGAGTCCGTCGCGCGCCAGCGCATCCAGGTTCGGCGTCAGGTTCGCGCTTGAACCATAGCTGCCGACGAAGGAAGCCGACAGGCTCTCCACGGACACCAGCACCAGGTTCTTCGGCGTGCGCGTGAAGTAGTTCGGCGGTGCCGTGCTATCGGCAGTCGGCAGCAGTCGCTGCATCTGCTGCGTCGGTTGGCGCTGGATGCCGAGGCCGGTGAGGGTTGCCTTGACGGTGTCGTGCGGCAGGGTTCGGTAGAACTTCATATAGTCCAGCTCATTGCGGCGCGCCGCCGCCGCCAGCGTGAACAGCCCGTTACCCGACAGTTCGTCGGCATAAGCATTGGTACGGCCCTCCATCTGCTCGACACTGGCAACGGACAGCAACGTGGCCGGCAGCGCCAGCGCCGCCACCAGGAGTGCCGGGCGCTGTCGCAGGCTCAGTTTGGTGACAGGTGCGCGCGCCATCCATCGCATCATCATCCAGGTGATCAGTACTGCAGCGAAGCCGATCGCGGTCAGGATGGTGCCCACCGGATAGGATTCGCGGATGTTGCCGATCACCTCACTGGTATAAATCAGATAATCGAGCGCAATGAAATTCAGCCGGTTCGTGAACTCTATCCAGAAAGTGAATTCCGAGACCGCGCCGAACAGCAGCAGTGCGACCGACGCGCACAGCCACGCGGCCCTGAGCCAGCGGTGCAGCGTTGCGCTGCGCCAGCGGTTCGGCAGCATGGCTTCATAAATCAACACAGGCGCCAGCAGCGCCGATGCGACAGCCAGGTCGAACCAGAGTCCCTTCGCGAGTACCAGAGGCCAGTCCGGCAGCGACACTTGTGCTGGGCCCGTGTATACAAGCAGCGCGACGCGCAGCGCGCTGTTCAACATCAGCATGAATAGCAGCAGCGTGAACGGCAGTGAGTGCAGCAGGTGCGAGGGGCGAGTGCGTTGCGAGAATGTCATCGGTGCGGTTTTGACGTCCTTGAAATGCCGCGCATGATGCCATGGCTGGCCTGAAGAAGCTTGTCGGATTCTTTTGTGTTCTCAGTTTTGTAACTTAAATGCGC
>JACCDQ010486494.1_pt1 | contig 13984 bp, 11 predicted proteins | sample 7446031 | NCBI WGS metagenome assembly JACCDQ01 (sample SAMN15323442, study PRJNA562643) | freshwater metagenome | isolation source: river surface water | place: USA:Blue River Watershed | collected 2017-08-17 | reverse complement strand
TTTTCCATCGGCGTTGGTTTACATCGGGAGACAAAAAGATGGCTGGAGCGCCACCGTGACTACCCGACCAGCCATTGCATGGGCCATTTTACATGTATTGTGCAACATATGCCGGCTTACTGGTGCGAATATTCACCGCAACTGCAGTATTTCTATCACCATAAATCCACTCACCCTTTTTATAAATAGTTGATGAAAGAATCCCGTTAATATAGACTAAAGTGGTATCGTAAGCAGCGATTACTTTGAATGCATATCCCCCATTTTGACGAGCGAAAGGCATTAACACATAATTCTTCCCTAATGCTTTTGTAGGTAATACTTGGGTATATAAATGATCTCTACCATTAATCCCTGACCCACAGTTTCCTTTGCTCACATGAGAAGAACGTGCACCAGAAAATACATTAATTTTACCACAACCATCAATCACACGAATACGTGTTCCCGACAAATCCCCTTTCTTTGCTCCATTTGTACTCCAAGAGGTAACCGCTGGGTCCGTGTTTGTCGTGCCGTCGGAAGGATCGGATTGAACCTGATAAATTTGTCCTTTTTGCGACAAGGTTACTGTGTAAGGCGTACCAGCTGTTTTGCCCCCTTTTGTTCTAAAAGATGGTGTAATTTCAACTTTTACGTTATTGTCCATTGCAATGACAACAAACTCACTTTCTGCCCATTTACCACCTGAAATACCTGCATTTGGAGGGAAGCTCGCAACAAAAAACTCAGGTGCCGAAGGAATACTTTCATAAGGCAAAACGAACGTCCCATCCGAACGGTTTAATTCCAAATTCATGCAATAAACATTAATTGGATCTTGTGCAACCAAACGCAATCCTTTTTTGGAATTCACATCCGACTGTCCAAACTCCGAACCCACAGGATAATAAAAGTTTACATCCACTGATATTCGATTCACAATTCCCTTTTTGACATTGTAAACAACCGAAGAACCCGTTAATCTGGGATTGTCTAAAGTTACCTTGGTATCAATTTCTGAAGTAACGAAAATCAACAAGGTGTCGGGATATCCACCATTTCGTGTTTCCATTTCCATGAAGCTCATGTAAAATGTTTTACCCGTAGAACTAATTTGAGCATTAGATTCTTTGGTAATTAACAACATAAACAAAAAGGTGAGTATAAGTACGATTCGTTTCATAAAGATTTTTTTCAATTTCATTGATTTTCTAAGCATTGGCCATAACATAAAATCGACCCTTAACCGCAGCCAGAGTCAATAATTTGCATTGTCCTATTAAAATAGGACAATAGGACAACGATTTTCGTTGCTTATTATTTTCTACGAACGGAATTTTTTTTACGACAAAACCACTATCTCAGGCACAATATTCCAATATTCACCCTCCAGATGTACCTTTTACTCGGCTATTGCCCCACTGAAAATCAATTCGTTTTCATTAAAAACAGCAACAAATTGACCGGGGGTGACACTTTTGTGAGGCGAGCTAAAATATACTATAACATTCCCTTCTAAATCCTCGATTAATTCGCAAGGGAAAGCAGTTTGACGATACCGAATTTGACATGTTAATTTTTTACTTTTCAATGACGAATCCTTCAGTCTGGGATTGACCCAATGTGCTTCTTCTTTTTTAACCAACAAACCGCGATAAAATAAGGCAGGGTGGTCTTCACCTTGACCTACAAAAATTCGATTGTTCTCTACATCCGTATTGATAATAAACAAAGGCAAAGGCTTGCCACCTATTTGCAGACCTTTTCTTTGTCCACGGGTATAAAAATGAGCACCGCGATGTTCTCCAGTAGGTATCCATTTACAATCGTTCAAGTCCAATCGCAATTTGGCTAAGTCCATCTTCGATTTCACTAGTTCTAAAGATTCCGATTCAGAATTTTCCATGGATTGATTAATATCTTCCAATACAGCAAAAACCTGGTCTTTGTGCTCCAATATCTTGGGATCATCGGCAGAAATTTCAAACACCTCACCTTTCTTGATTTCTAATTTCTGTTGCAAAAATTCGGGCAAACTCACTTTACCGATAAAACACAAGCCTTGTGAATCCTTCTTTTTTGCCGTAACAAGACCTATCTTTTCAGCAATCTTGCGCACTTCCGATTTTTGCAATTCACCAATTGGAAACAGCGCTTTACTCAGCTGAAATTGGTTTAATTGACACAAAAAATAACTTTGATCTTTATTGGAATCCAGTCCTCTCAACAATTGATACTCTTCCGCTCCCAGTTCATTTAAAACAACTCCCTTTCTCACATAATGACCCGTACCCACAAAGTCGGCACCTAACTTTAATGCTTCTTCTAGGAACAAATCGAACTTAATTTCCCGATTACACAAAACATCTGGATTGGGAGTTCTCCCAATTTGATATTCGTGAAACATATAATCTACAATTCGTTCCTTATACACCTCACTCATGTCAATTACTTGAAAAGGTATTCCCAGCTGATCGGCCACCAACATGGCATCACGACTATCATCTATCCACGGACATTCATCTTCAAGAGTAACCGAAGCATCGTTCCAATTACGCATGAATAATCCAACCACATCATATCCCTGCTCTTTCAACAGGTATGCGGCGACCGAACTGTCAACACCGCCACTCATTCCAACAATTACTCTTGATTTACTTTTCATTTCATTGAATTGCATAAAACACTAAAACCTGTTAGCATTTTCTGAGCTACAAAGTTCGTCAATCTATTTCAAAATCAACTACCACAAAGTCTCTGTAGATATATGAATCTCTAAAAATCAATTAATGCAACGAAATCACCCGTTACACTTGACCTATTCGTTTCCTTAAAACCCATTCAACCGTAAAAATGAGTGCTATAATTGCGAGATATCCCCAAAATTCCTTCAATCTAAAACTTCGATGTTCATCAACCAACTTTATTTGATTCAGTTTATTCTGTGTTATCCACTTTTCCACTTTCAACATAAAATCGGCAGTTATTTTTTGTTTTTCTTCGGGGGATGATAAATTCGATGTGAATCCAGTTAAAAAATCACCGTTGTGATTTTTTGCCATTTTTCTCAGTAAACCAAAATCAGAACAATGGCTTTTTTCTTCCAAAGAATAGGCATTTACTTGAATTACCTTTTCTGCCTTAACATTAGAATTGCTTTTCAATTGGACTTTAATTTTCATTAACCCTTCCGATGTTGGAATGTAATTACCCACATATTCTTGATCATTTTTTAGGACATTTAACTCTTTAACCTGCCCTGAAGAATTGACCATTTGTACTTGAATATCTTCAGAATTTGTTTTATTTCCAGCCGCATCCAAACGAATTACTTTAAATCGTGAAAGTTTACCCAATTGAATTTCATCTCCAGAGGTAACAATCCTCAAGCCATTGTTTTCAGAAGGATTTCTACCCAGCCATTGAATATTGCTGTTTATCCAAGCATCAAAATGATCTGTAGAATTGCTTTTTCTAAATTCATTCATTCTGCATTTCCAAATTCCTTCTCCCCAAAACCACACACTGGAAACAGTGCCTTTCACATTCAAATTGCACAATGGGAAATCAGTTACTGTAGAATTCCAAACTTGCTTCATTTGAGTCATGGATGTCCCTCCCGAGTTCAATTTAACTAAAACAGCAGACACTCCGCCCCAAAGATTTTGTAGTTTGGCCATGGGAAAACCATCAGCACCATTGTTATTTCTGTTCACGTTTTCCATCCCCCATTCAAAGAGAGAAAATTCCGAATTGGGAGCAATACCAACGGTTTGATACGTGGAAATTCTTGATATATTCGAAACCGTTACACCGGAATTTTTATTTGCATAAACCAATGAAGCGGGTGTATTGGTAAAAACCCAAATTGGAGAATTGCTTTTTTCTACTGACTCAAAATAACGCGCATTTTCAATTCCATGGAGAATATAAAGATCAGCTGCGGGAATGGGATCATTTTCAGAATTGACTATTACTTCATTTTGAACCGTTGTGCTCAAAGATTCCACCATCGCTTTCACATCTGGGTGCGGTTTACCATAAATAATGGCAATTTTTTTCTTACGATCAATAACGCGAATACTTTTACCTAAAATATTATTCTTTGGATTTTGATCCTTTGCTGAGCTGCAACGTACCTGCAAAAAATGAGCACCAACAACCTTTCCATCATAATCAAATCGATAATCGCGTCGCACTACTGAACCGGCTCGATTCGAGCTTTTCTTGTCGAAGTTAATTGCTGTTGTGTTTTGAATGATTTTGGATTGAATTACTCGACCATCTTCCAAAAGTTCCAACTTTATTTCAGGATCAACGGTATTTTGAAGTTCAATTTCGCCTTCTATGGTCGTTTTATTTCCCAAAAATAATTCATCATTACAAATCAAGGATTGAATGCTTACGTCTGAGATTCTGCTAGAATCCCCGGTTCCAATAATTAACAAAGGCTTATTGATTTTCGAGGAATTTCCCAGTGGACTTGGCCCAGAATTGAGTATTCCATCGGTTATTAGGATGGCAGCTACTACATTAATCCGCTTTTTAAGCTCCAATAAACTCTGTGTAACTTCAAAATATCGGGTTTCTGAACCAATAGTGTTCGACAACCGCAACCAAGGAAAATCAGTAGATTCTGATTCCTTAATATTCTTAGTATTAAATGTTTGCTTATCCGAATCGGAAATGGACAATGAATCCCACGATTCACCCATTAATTCACTACCAAAGGCAATAAGTTGTAGATCAATTTCATTATTGAATCGATCATTAACCAAAGAACGAATCTGCAAAGATTGATTTCGGGAATCCAGATTGGCCGATTTACTGGCATCGCGATATACTAAAATCTGAGGCTTTACTTCAAGCGAAGTCGTCCAGTGCAGGGTGGGTTCAAACAACAATAAGAGCAATAAAGTCCAACCCAAGGATCTAAGTCCTAAAAGCCATTTGGAATACGACTTATTGAGTTGATTTCGATAAACGAGCCAAGCAAGAAATATTCCAATTAACAATGAAACTGGAATGGCGAACCACTGGATTTCAAGCCTCATAGAATCCTTATCTCAACACCGAGAAAGGCATGGAATTGATGGCTTTACCCGATTTCCATTGAATCCAATACATTCCGTTGGAAAGAGCTGATGTATTTACCACACCGTTTTGCAAAATAGCTGGGGATTTTTTACCTGTTACATCGATAATCCATGCTGCATCAATGGAAGTAGAAGGACTTGCAAGGGTCAGTTCATTCTGACAAGGATTTGGATACAATTTAGTAGAATTTGGGTTGTTGTTATCAGCTACATCTGCACCCCAACGAACGAAAACGTTAAATGTCCAAGTATCGATGTAGTTTGGATTTGCGCGATCCCAAATTGCGTATTGAATAAACGCGGTATCCGCTTTCCCATTGGGATAAACGGTAATTTTAATGCTATTCTTTTCATCGTTAGCTGGGATAGGTGAAAATGTATCTTGATCAACAAATCCCTCAAAACAATTGCGATTATCACAAAAAGCAGCATTCCAAGTTGAAGGGAAATCAGCCACTATTTTCTTGTATTCCAATGAAATAGTAGAATTGGTTTTATTCTCGATGTGAATTACACAATCCAAATATGCGGAAACTGGAGGATAAAAATCAACGTTATCTCCTTCTTTTGGTGCAAACGTTTGAGCAAACGCATTTAATGAAAACGCACTTGCTATAACCAATAATAGTTTTTTCATAATTACAAAAATAACGAAAAAACATCGAGAAATTAATTCCTATCGACGAGCTTCTCTGCCCAATCGAGCAGATTCTCAATACATCCCCCGTAAAAAACCGACTGTTCAGCTTCCCATTCCGTAGTTCTACATGGGCACAATTCCAAAGGGTCTTGATCATATCGATAGTGATAGGTCAATATGCCTGAGTGGATTCCGCCCAAAACATCGGTATTAAAATTATCACCGATATACAAACAATTGTTTTTCTGCACGTTAACACGACTCAGAGCCAATTCAAAAAACGATGCATTGGGTTTTGCATCATTCACAGATTCAGAAGTTTGAACAAAATCAATAAATGCCATTATCCCCGATTCTTTTAATTTAATGGCTTGGGTTTCTTCGAAACCATTGGTTAAAATTCCCAACTTAAATTTTTGACTAAGTTTTGACAGGGCTTCGATAGCATGAGGCGTTAAAAGTGGCATCAGCGGACAGATTTCCAAATATTCATGCCACACATTTTCGGGCCACAAACCGGGAGCCAAACCCATTAAAGCAAAGGTATCCGTGAATCGTGCGGTTCGAAGAATTTCTTTACTTACTTCCCCTTTTTCATAGCGTTTCCAATATGCTTTATTAACATCCTCATACAAGGATATGAACTGATCTACTTGATAACCGGTGTGCAACTGAAGATGATGTCTTTCAAAAAGGACTTTAAGTGCTTCTTTCGCGTTGGCGTCAAAGTCCCATAGAGTGTTATCTAGATCCAAAAACACCCAATCGATTCTATCCTTTGGAAGTAAAAACTGGGACACTTATTGAAACGTAGGTTGTGGTGAGAAATTTATTAACGATGGAGGGAATTCGATTTCTGAATGAAGTTCATTCGATCAGTTCAAAGCATCAATTTTTTCGCAAAGTTGCGAGAAAATCTCATCGATTTCACCGATTCCATGTACCCCAACATACTTTGATTTTTCATCGTAATAACCTCGAATGGGTAGAGTTTTATTTTGGTACTCTTGAAAGCGGGTTCGGATGGTTTCTTCGCTTTGATCGTCGGCTCTGCCGCTGGTTTGGCCACGCAACAACAATCGTTTAACCAATTCATCTTCTTGAACTTCCAAGCCCAACACCACATCAATTTGAGCATTAAACTCGGTTAACATAGCGTCTAACGCTTCGGCTTGAGGAATGGTTCTGGGGAATCCGTCGAAGATAAAACCATGAGCGTCGGTATTGGACAGCATAAAATTACGAACCATACCGATAACAACAGCGTCTGGCACTAATTCTCCTTTGGAAATATACTCATTGGCTTGGATTCCAAGCTCGGTACCTTCTTGGCGTTCTGCTCTAAGCAAATCGCCGGTAGAAATATGTTTCAAATGATATTGGGAAATCAATTTTTCGCTTTGAGTTCCTTTTCCTGCGCCTGGAGGGCCAAATAAAATCAAGTTTAACATGCTATAAATTCCCTGCAAATAAAGTCAAGCTATTTTAAATAGGCAAACTTAATATGCGGATGGATACAAATATTGCTGTATTAAATAAATGACCTAATCATAGAAAATACTTAAATGATATAGTTACATATCATTATATCAAATTTAAATATCAATATGTACATTTGTTTTCGCACAATATAACGGAAAGATGAAATTACAAATTTTAATAATATCTGCAATTATTCATTTTACATTCGCATCAAAAATTAGTATTGCACAAATAGATTCAAACCGTTATGACATGGTTGACTCAAACATGACATTCCTTGATATTCCAAGTTCTGGTACGTTTGAAGAAGTTTATAACATCTCATCATATACGACACCCTTTGTTGTTGAATACAGTGGAAGTTCACAAAATTCGAGTAATTCATTATTTAGTACAGCAAGTAGTCATTATAATCCAGCAGGGAATGTTTCAAACATATACGCTGCTGGTCCTCACTGGGGAACTAGCGGACTTTACACTACGAAATTATACAACTTAAAAACACATGCAATTACTTTCAAAGGCAGATTTTACAATAGATATGGTTCTTCAGGCGGTGAATACAATGAGTATTGGTTTGGTTTTGTACCACCCAACAACAAATATTATCACCCAATTGTAACAGAAGCTGGCGGCGACAAACCAGTAGGCTATCTAATTGGCGGTTGGCCTACATTTTGGGTGGGTAGAAATAGAGGAACAGACAATCAATCAGACAATTTTTTCACATCCAACATAAACACCTCCTTAAATTGGGCGAAATGGATAGAAGTATCAATGAAGATCTGGGTTTCAAACGATTCTATTTTCATAAAAAAGTATAGCGCTAAAGAATCAGGTAGTAGTAATTCATATAGTATAACACAGCCCATATATGCTGGTAAATTATCCGCGTTAAGTTATGCGGAAAATGCGCGATTAGTTTTTTGTACTGATGACATGTTAGATTGGGTAGAAATTATAACTGAACCTTATTCGACCAATTGTAATTTTACAATTTCTAAACTACCAAGTCCTTGTGAATTTGACGGAACAATTGTAAACATTAAAGATTATTTACTTTTAAACGGCAAATCTCTATTGAATAGTGATTTTATTACACTTGTCGAAGATTGTCCATTGAATTCAGGGCTTAAAAACTCCAATCTCTTGAACAACCAATTTAGTTCTAATTTTCCTGCAGGAAATTATAAATTTAAAATTTTCACTAATTGCGGCTCAGACACATTTAGTTTAAACATTCAACAAAAACCAAAATTAATATGTGAAATTTCAGATTCAACTCTGTGCATTAATAATTCTAAGGTTCTTTTAAATGGAAAAACTTCAAATTATTTAAATTCAGCAATGACATATGAGTGGAATTATTTTGACCAAAATAATAAGAAACAATTGAAAACAGGTTCAACCGTGAATGCTGACCTAAGTATAAAGACTACCAAAAATCAAATTATAGTGACAGGGAAAACAATTTCTGGTTGTACAGATTCTTCAGTTTTGGACTATCGAATTATTGATACTTCCAAAGTAAATTTCAAAATAAAAGATGATTGTTTGGGAAACAGTCAATTTTTTGAGATAATTGACGCTAACATAAATAAATTTAAATCCACCCTTTGGAGTTTTGGCGATGGCACTATTAAAAACCAGTTCTCCTTTACAAAAACAATGTCAAATTCTGGTCAACACGCTGTACAAATAATATTAATTGATTCGAATGATTGTACATCGCATTATAAAGTTAATTTTCAAACTTTTAAACTTCCAAAAGCCAACTTCACAATTACACTTAATACTATAGGTCTATCACAAAAAGAATTAATTTTAGAAACTATAAAAAATGATTCTTTAAACCACACTTGGAAGTATACCAATGGAAAACCTATTGGTAATCAGCTGTTTATAAAGGACACAATAAACAATTCGGACAAATATTGTTTTCGACTAGTTGTAGAAGATTTAAATAAATGTAGAGACTCAACTGAAAAATGTGTTTATGTTACAATCACGGATCTAGAAGAGTATTATATACCTAATGCGTTTACGCCTAGAAAATCAACCATCAACAATGTTTTTAAACCTTATTTTTCACATGAACTTATCGAATATAAAATCCTCATACTTAATCGATGGGGAGAAGAGATTTTTAAATCAAACAATCAACATGAATATTGGGACGCAACATTTATGGGAAAAGCTGTTCCTGATGGAAATTATATTTATATTTTACAAGGCCAATTTCCGTCTAAACGAGTTATAAATGAAAAAGGAGTGATATACGTATTAGATTAATTGAATTAAAATGAAATACCAATCATTCAATAATTAATTTATGAATTAAAAATTTTAGATTGACATTGGAAAGAAAAATAGATTTAAAATTATATTTCGCAGTTAATCAATAATTTTCACAACTTGAAATGCTTCGGCAAACATGCAACCAGACGTTGAACCGCGAAAAGTTGCTAAAGCAGTTAAATTTTCAATACTTCTTGGAAATGGAGGCTGTCCGACTTCTGACTGATAAATTTTCATAATTTCAATTTTCTCATTAAGAAAATCAGTAACATCCACGAAATAATTTGGAATAAATGTGTTTTCTGGGAACGCAGGTGCAAATTCTGTTTCTGAAATACATTCATACATTAGAACTTTCTTAATGTACGGGTGTCTAAATGATTTTGTAGAAGCCATTACAGCCTGCGATAATACACGATGATCTGAATGTGCATCTGACCGATTAAGTGTATATATAATTTCTGGCTGAACCGAATTAAAAATTGAAGATATTTCAGGAACTAAGGTCAATATTGATTCACTAGTCAAAGTCATTGTTGGGTAATCTAAAAGAAATACCTCTTTAAATCCATAAAGATCTGATACTTTTTTAATTTCCTCACTTCTCTGCTTTATTTTCTCCTGAGAAAAACCCTGAGATTCAAAAATAGCTGTAACATTAAGCCAATATATATTATCACCGTTTTTTTTATGCTTTAATAAGGTACCGCCAGCTCCAATAGTTTCATCGTCCGGGTGTGCTGAAATAATAATTACATTTTTCATTTAATACGTTATATTCTTAAATATTAGTTTTTCATTAAGTTCTACATTTCGAAGAATTTCGATTATTTTTTCTGTGGAATTCCCATCACCATAAGGATTTAAACCATTTTTGACATTTTCAAGAAACTGTTCATCACAAGAAACAAATTCAATTGCTTTCAAGATTTCATTTTTATTATAATCTACAAAAATTACATTATTTCCATGCTCTCGACCTCTCTGCCGAGTACCCACATTAATGGCAGGTAGTTTAAAACTTGGAGCTTCTAACAATCCAGAACTGGAATTACCAATTAGAAAAGTTGCATTTCTTAGCAAGTTAACATAGGTATTTCGATCTAGGTTCTGAAATAATTTGAATTGATTTGGATATTTTTTAATATAGTCCTGGTAAGCATCTATTATTGGCTGATTTCCTGCATCTGAATTGGGATAGTTGATAAAGCAACAAATACCACTATCTTTAATAGACTCGAGTGTAATACGTATTATTTCATCTTGATACCTCACTTCATTTATCACAGAGTGTTGAATTAAAACGCAATATTTTTGATCAATCCAAGCATTTGCATTTAATACATTCAGCAAATTTTTACGGTCAATTATTGGAATCTCTTTCAACCGATCTAAAGCAGGATTACCTACTACATGAATTCTCCAATCGTCTTCTCCTAAACGAATTAGATTTTCTTTGTGCCGTTCTAATGTAGTAAAATGCAAATGAGAAAATTTCGAAGTTGCATACCTAACAGAGTTGTCAATATTACCATCCTTGGCAATATCTCCTCCAAAAAAATGGGCAACAGGAATATTCAAAAAAGCCGCAGTCATAGAAACACTAATTGCTTCCTCTCTATCACCCGCAACCATTACAATATCCGGGTTAATTCGATTCAATGCGTGGGCAATAAGTGGTATTTGATAGCCAAGCGAGGAAATTCTACCGATTAAACTATTCGTATCTATTAGATTATACAATCTATCATGGATCATAAAATCATCATCCTCAATTTGTAAACCAGTATTACCAAATTTATCAGCTAAATGAGGTCCAGTAATAATTAGACCAAAATCAACATCGGGGAGCGCACTTAATTGCTTGTATGTTGAATACAACAAATCATACTCCGATCTTGCCCCAGTTACTGCAATAATTTTTCTTTTCTTCATGTTAATATACATCAGAATAACCTAAACCCAAATCCCAATTGGGAAAACTATATTGAGCATGTTCCGATCGAGTATCTCTATAACCCAAATAAGTCAATGGAAGAGAAGGCTTAAAGCCGATTTTTTCAAAAATATTATAATTCTTTGAATGCAAATTACACCAAACATTTATGCTTGAAATATCATTTTTGTGAAAATTGCTTAATTTCAAAGCATTCTGTAATAATAATTTTAAATAATTCAAATTATTGTCGAATTCTACTTCCATGACATCCATTTCAAATTTTTCGTTAAAACTAAAAATCTTAAAAATGATAAATATTTTGGGATTGGATTTATCACGTATCCCGAAATATTTATTTTCAGGATTAGCGAAATACCTCCAATTCATATATTCATTGGTTTTGTTCACTTGGATCAAATTAGAGGATTTCAACAACTCTAAGTTTGAGAATGTGAACATATCAAATTCTTCAAATTGATCATTCCATGACAATTCAAATTTACCAGTTGGATCCAACTTTAAATTTGATAATAATCCTACATCCCTCCAATCTAAATTCTTTATAAATCCATAGTGCGAGTTTACATTAGGGAAACCCCAGATTAAATTTATACCCTTTTCTTTTTGTATAAAATCATACAAATACAATGCAAGGGTTTTAAAAACACCTTTACCTTGATAATTTGGATGTGTCATAGTCGTCATTGAAAATGCAGAAAGTTCGATTCGAGAATTTACAATCATTTCAATTGGAAAAACGGCATAATGTCCAATCAATACATTATCATCAAACATTAAACTAATTAATGGTTCAATACCTAACGGATTGTTCTGGTATCTCCATTTCCAATAATTTAAACTCATTTCTTTGCCAAAAGCTAAACGAAATAGATTAATTATTTCGATTTCATCGCCAGTGCGATACATTCTAATTTCTAACATAATTACACTCCAAAGAATGCCAAAATTACAATTTTTATATGGATGATTATTGGATCATTTAAATTCGACAATTTTAAAATCAACTGAAATTTCGAAAAAACAACCATCAAATCCAAAATCACATATCTGAATTTCTTTACACAATACGAACTTTCATCAGGATTAACCAATCCTCATTATATTTGTTGAACAATAGTTTGGCAATAGTTAAATCCCAAATTTCCAGAAAGGATGAATAATCTACATAATCTTATCGTTCAAATAATAAGAGAGAATTTTGCTTCCAAAGAATTCATTCCTTTACATCCCCCAGTATTTATTGGAAATGAGGAAAAATATGTTTTAGAAACTATAAAATCCACCTTCGTTTCATCAGTAGGTGCGTTTGTAGACCAATCAGAGCAATTAATGTCCCAAATAACTGGAACAAAGAAATCGATTGCAGTTGTTAACGGCACCGCTGCCTTGCACATTGCATTGAGGGAAGTTGGAGTGACATACAATTCAGAAGTAATAACTCAATCACTTTCGTTTGTAGCAACATCGAACGCCATTTCATATCTTGGAGCATTGCCTGTGTTTGTGGATATTGATGTTGACACAATGGGTTTGTCACCTGCTCGACTTAGAGAATTTTTAGAAGAATTTGTTGAAATACGCAATGATGGATTTCCGTACAACAAAAAAACCAATCGAAGAATTTCCGCTTGCGTTCCTATGCACACATTTGGATTCCCTTGCCGAATTGATGAAATTTCTATCATCTGCAAAGAATATAATATTGCTTTAGTTGAGGATTGCGCTGAATCTTTAGGAAGCACTTACAAAGGGATTCACACTGGAAACTGGGGCGATTTAGCTGCTTTTTCCTTCAATGGAAATAAAATTGCAACCGCAGGTGGAGGTGGAATGATTTGTACCAATATTGAGGAAATGGGAACACATTTGAAGCACATTACAACAACGGCAAAAGTTCCCCATCCATTTGAATATTATCATGACGAAATTGGCTTTAATTATAGATTGCCGAATTTGAATGCCGCGCTATTATGTGCTCAACTTGAACAACTTAATGATCGAATTTACAAAAAAAGAAAATTAGCCGAACAATATTTAAATCAATTCGAGAAGTTAGGCATTAGATTCATTCAAGAACCAGAAAATACCCAATCCAATTACTGGTTAATGGCCATCCAGCTTGAAAACAAAAGTCAACGCGATGAATTTCTTAAATTAAGTAATTCACTTGCGGTTCAAACTCGACCCATTTGGCAACTCATGACCGAATTACCCATGTTTTCGAATTGCCAATCCGATGATCAAAAAAATTCTAAATGGTTATCTGATACAATAGTAAACATTCCATCGAATCCATTCTAATAAGAATTTAATTCAAATTGAAAAATAATACTTGCTCCTACAACATCCTAAGCCTTGCATAAAGAAAATTAAACAATGACTAAGCCAATTGCAATTCTCGGAAATTCAGGTCACGCTTTTGTGGTTCTAGAATCGCTTTCAGCTATGAATAGTAATGTAGTGGGTTATTTTGATAAACACCCCACCAAATTCAACCCATTTGAACCTTAGTATCTTGGTTTTGAG
>JACCDQ010423117.1_pt1 | contig 13985 bp, 15 predicted proteins | sample 7446031 | NCBI WGS metagenome assembly JACCDQ01 (sample SAMN15323442, study PRJNA562643) | freshwater metagenome | isolation source: river surface water | place: USA:Blue River Watershed | collected 2017-08-17 | reverse complement strand
TCGTGGCCTTTGTCGGGCGCTTGCACCCGGCGGGCATGGTGTTGTCGGCGGTGCTGATGAGCATGTTCTACATCGGTGGCGAGTTGGCGCAATCGCGCTTGGGCCTGCCCAAGTCGATCACCGGGGTGTTCCAGGGCTTGCTGCTGTTTTGTTTGCTGGCGTGTGACACCTTGGTGGCCTACCGCTTGCGCTGGGCATCGGCTCAGGGAGGGAAAGCCTGATGGAATCGTACGCACTGTTGGTGGCCGCCACGCTGAACGCGGGCACTGTTTTGGCGCTGGCCGCTTTGGGCTTGCTCATCAATGAAAAAGCCGGGGTGCTCAACCTTGGGGCCGAGGGCATGATGCTGTGCGCCGCCATCGCCGGCTTTGCCGCCGTGGTCCACACCGGCAACGACTGGATCGGTTTTGCCGCCGGCATGGGCGCGGGGGCTGTGCTCGCTGCCGTCTTTGGGGGGCTGGTCATCTGGCTGGGCACCAACCAATACGCCACCGGCTTGGCCCTGAGTCTGTTTGGCGCGGGCTTCTCGGCCTTTGTGGGCATTGCATACGTGCAAGAGAAGGTGCCAGAGCGTGCTTCTTACGCGGTCGCTTATCTGTCAGACATTCCCCTGATCGGCCCGGCCTTGTTCCGCCAGCACCCGCTGGTCTACGTGACCATGGCACTGGTGTTGGGCTTGATTTGGTTTTTGTACAAAAGCCGCCCCGGTTTGGTGCTGCGCTCGGTGGGCGAATCGCCAGATTCCGCCCATGCGCTGGGCTACCCGGTGCGCCGCATCCGCCTGATGGCGGTGGTGGCGGGCGGCGCTTTGTGCGTTTTGTCGGGCGCCTATATCTCGGTGGTGTACACACCGCTGTGGGTCGAGGGCATGGTGGCGGGCAAGGGCTGGATCGCGCTGGCCTTGACCACCTTTGCCACTTGGCGTCCGGCACGGGTTTTGCTGGGTGCTTACCTGTTTGGCGGCGTGACCATGCTGCAGTTCCATTTGCAAGGCATGGGGGTCGAGGTCCCCAGCCAGTTGCTGACGGCGCTGCCTTATATCGCCACCATCGTGGTGTTGGCCCTGATCTCGCGCAACCCCGCCTGGATTCGGATCAACATGCCGGCGTCGCTGGGGAAACCCTTCCATCCGGGTTCATAATATTCTTTCCCTCCCTGTAACCTTGTTCATCAAAAAAGGAACTGACATGACAGACATCTCCAAGCGCACCATCGTCAAGATGGTGGCCCTGACCGCTGTGGCTGCTGCCGCACTGGTCGGCTGCGGTAAAAAAGAAGAGGCCCCCAAGGCCGAAGCGCCCGCTGCGGCCAAAGCCGAACCCCTGAAGATCGCGTTTGCTTATGTCGGCCCTGTGGGCGACGGCGGCTGGACTTTTGCGCACGACAACGGCCGCAAAGCCCTGGAAAAAGAATTCGGCGACAAGATCGTCACCAGCTTTGTTGAAAAAGTGCCTGAAAGCGCTGACGCCGAGCGCGTGATCCGCGACATGGCCGGCCAAGGCAACAAGCTGATTTTTGGCACCACCTTCGGCTACATGGAGCCCATGCTGAAAGTGGCCGCTGACCACAAGGACATCAAGTTCGAGCACGCCACCGGCTACAAGACCGCCGAGAACATGCGCACTTACGACAGCCGCACCTACGAAGGCGCTTACATGGCGGGTGTGATCGCGGGCAAGATGACCAAGACCAACACCCTGGGTGTGGTCGCCTCCATCCCAATCCCCGAGGTGGTGCGCAACATCAACAGCTTCACCCTGGGTGCCCAGTCGGTCAACCCCAAGATCAAGACCAAGGTGGTCTGGGTGAACGAGTGGTTCAACCCACCGAAGGAAACCGAAGCCGCCACCTCGCTGATCAACGGCGGCGCGGACGTGCTGATGCAAAACACCGACTCGTCGGCTGTGCTGCAGACCGCCGAAAAAATGGGCAAGCGCGCCTTCGGCTGGGATTCCGACATGACCGCCTACGGCCCCAAGGCTCACCTGGGTTCGGCCGTGATCAACTGGGGCCCTTACTACGTCAAGGCCGTGGGTGAAGCTCTGGAAGGCAAGTGGAGCACTGGCCAAAGCTGGTGGGGCGTGAAAGAAGGCGCGATCGACATGGTTGGCGTTGCCGCGGATGTGCCTGAAGACACCAAGAAAAAGATCGATGAGATCAAGGCCGGTCTGAAAGACGGCAGCTTCGCCGTCTGGAAAGGCCCGATCGTGGACCAGGCTGGCAAGGAAGTGCTGGCCAAAGATGCGGTGGCCGACGACAAGTTCCTGGGTGGCGTGATGTTCTACGTCAAGGGCGTGGAAGGCAAGATTCCGGGCAAGTGAGGACCTTGATCCGCATGCGGACTTGATCCGTTTTGCATGGCCGCCTGACGCAAGTCAGGCGGCTTTTTTTTCGACATCCACCTCGGATGGTGATGGCTGGACAACGGGATAAAAATTCAATGAAAAAACTGTTGTTGTAATTATTTCTTTAATTTACAATAAAAATGCTAATTACTTCAAAAGCAACAATTGCATTTGATTGTTGACATTTTTAGGGAGATTTCCATGCTATCCCCGATGGGACCCGTCAGAAGATGGGCTTCGCCCCTGAGATCTTGGCGCCAATGGTCGGGCCCTGACTTGAGCTTCGGGTGGCGTGGAGTCGTCCGCCATCTCAAGGGTTCGCCCCGAAGAAACCGTTACTTGTTTTGGGCGGTCTGTGTTTGGCTGTTGGCGCTGCATTTGACCCATTTGATGGCCAAAAGCGATGATGCGCCGATGGTTTGGGGGCCTCCTGTAGAGCCACCCGGTTCGGTCATTGTGACGGCCGCTCGCGCAGACCTGACCACCAACGGCTTCACGCGCCAAGACCGTGCCGATGCCCGGGGCATGCTGCAGCCCGACGTTGCCGAGGCCAAAACCCAGGCTGTCCCTGGAGAGCCGTTGCCAGCCGATTTGCGCGCGAGCTTGTCCCAATGGAGCGATGCCTGGCGCCGCCAGGACATGGCCGCTTACCTGGACATGTATGCCCCGGAGTTTGTGCCCTCCAGCGGTGTCAGTCGGCAAGCCTGGGTGCAGTCACGCACCCGAAGGATCATGGGAAAAAGCAGCATTCGCCACGAGGTGCAAGACCTGAGTGTCCAGATGAGTGCTGCGACCGCCGTTGTGAAATTCACCCAAATTTACCAGGATGAACGCATCAAGCTGATCGATCAAAAAACCATGCACTGGGTTCACCGCCATGGACGTTGGTTGATTGCCCTCGAAAAGACAGATTGATTCAAGGTGACAGCACGCGCCAGGCCCGCCCGGAGAATTTGTTAGGCTGGCTGTGTTGTGCGTTTTTTGAAGGATCTGATTTTGCTCAAACACCTCGAATGGCCGCAGACCGCATGGCCCACGCTGCGGCAAATTCAGTCCGACTTCGGCAGCACTTATGCCGCCAATGCCTTGATCGGTTTCATCTTTGCCGCTACCGGTCCGGTCGCCATCATTTTGTCGGTGGGCACGCAGGGCGGCTTGTCGCCCGAAGAGCTGGCGTCCTGGGTGTTCGGGGTGTTTTTCGTCAATGGCCTGGTCACCTTGTGGATGACCTGGCGCTACACCACGCCGCTGGCGTTTGGCTGGACGATTCCGGGCACCGTGCTGGTGGGGCCAGCCTTGCAGCACCTGAGTTTTGCCGAGGTGTTGGGCGCTTTTTATGTGACCAGTGCGCTGATTTTGCTGCTCGGCCTGAGCGGCTGGGTCAAGCGCGTCATGGCGGCGCTGCCCATGCCCATCGTCATGGGCATGGTGGCCGGGGTGTTTTTGCGGTTTGGCCTGGACATCGTGCGGGCGCTGCACAGCGATGTGGCGATTGCGGCCCCCATGGTGGCTGTCTTCGTGTTGCTGTCGGCCCGTGCCGATTGGGGCAAGCGCTTGCCGCCAGTCATCGGCGCCTTGCTGGTCGGGGCCGTGGCCGTGGCGGTGTCGGGCCGGTTTGATGCGGCGGCTGTGGGGCAATTGACTTTGGCGCAGCCCGTCATCCAGGCCCCGGCGTGGTCCTTGGCCGCGATGCTGGAGTTGGTGGTGCCCCTGGCCATCACCGTGCTGGTGGTGCAAAACGGGCAAGGCGTGGCCGTGCTCAAAAATGCCGGGCACGAGCCGCCCGTCAACATGATCGCCGTGGCGTGCGGTGTGGGTGCGGCTGTGAGCGCGGTGTTCGGCGCGGTCAGCACTTGCCTGACCGGTCCGACCAATGGCTTGCTCACCTCTTCAGGAGAAAAAAGCCGCCACTACACCGGGGCGCTGATGGTGGGTGTGCTGGCGATCATGTTTGGCCTGATGGCACCGACCTTCACGGGACTGATGCTGGCAGCGCCCAAGGAGTTCATCATGGTGCTGGGCGGGCTGGCCATGCTGCGTGTGTTGCAGGGCGCGTTTGTGGCGTCGTTTGGTGTGGGCAAGTTTTCACTCGGCGCCCTGGTCAGCCTGCTGGTCACGGTGGCCGACATCGGGCTGTTCAACATCGGTGCAGCCTTTTGGGGCCTGGTGACCGGGTTTGCCGTGTCCTGGTGGATGGAGCGGGGCGATTTTCAGAAAGCCCGATGACGACGGGTCTCAGTTTTCCTGCGTGATCGTGTTGGACAAGATGCCAATGCCTTCGATTTCGATCTCGCACACATCGCCCGGCACCATCCACACCGGTGGCGTACGGGCATAGCCCACGCCTGCAGGCGTGCCGGTGATGATGATGTCACCGGGCTCCAGCGTCATGCATTCGGTGATGATGACCAGCGCTTCGCGCACGTTCCACAAAAAATCACGCGTGTTGGCGTCCTGCATGACACGTCCGTTCAGGCGGCTCTGGATGCGCAGACCTTCAGCGCCTTCGGGCAGTTCGTCAGGCGTGACGATCCAGGGGCCGAAGCCCCCGGTGGCGTCAAAGTTTTTGCCAATCGTCCATTGGGCCGATTTGCGTTGGTAATCGCGCACGCTGCCATCGTTGAAGCAGGCATAACCGAACACACAGTCCAGCGCATTGTCTGCGCTGAGGTGGCGTGCCTTGTGGCCGATCACCACGGCCAATTCGGCTTCGTAATCGAGTTGTGTCGAGACCTTGGGCCGCACGATGGGGCCGTTGTGCGGCGTCATCGAGGTGGCCACACGCATGAAAAAGCTGGGGTATTCGGGGCGGGCGTTGCCCCCTTCCTTGGCATGGTCGGCGTAATTGAGGCCCATGCACACGATTTTGGGAGGTTGCGGCATCGGGACTTCAAATTGCACACCTGCCAAAGGCTTGAAGGCGGCAGCCGGGGCTTGTGCCAGGCCTTGCGCAACGCGTGCACGCACGGTGGGGTCAAACAGGGCAGCGATGTCCTGGGGCACGTTCGCATCAAGATCGGCCAAGTCTGCAAATTGGCTGGATTGTCCAGCCGGCATGACGCCAACGCGGGATTGGCCCAGGTGGGTGTAACGGAACAATTTCATCGGCAGTCTTTCAAAGTGGGCATGTGCCAGAGGGTCTGTAGGCCAAAAGCCATGTGTGCGTTCATTATCTGGAAATGCCGGGGGCGAGCGTGTAAGCTTGGCTACAGCGGTTGCCGATCCCCTGTGAACTGCATCGACTCCCTTAACGCGCCTGAAGGGGCCACCATGCTGGAACGTTTCATTCAAAACAAAAAGCTGGATGCGGCCAAGTTGACCGCCAAAAAATTGCTCAGCGCTCGGGGGGAGGCCAATGCCCAAAGCATGGCCATCAAACTGATCGACAGCTACGAGCACCTGGACAAGCGCAGTCAGATCGATTTTTTCCATCACTTGTCCAGTGAGTTCAATCCCGACCCGGCGCTGGTGATGGATGCGGCCAACCGCTACAGCACCGAGCGCAACGAATCGAGCCTGATCCATTTGTTCCAGACCGTGGAGCCACCCCGGCAAGAGCTGCTCAGGCGTGTGAACCGTGCGCCCGCAGGCACAGCCACCATCCTGAAAATGCGCCAGACCCTGCTGTCTTACCTGAAAGACCACCCGGCTTTTCGGGCGACTGACGCAGACATGCACCATTTGCTCAGCTCCTGGTTCAATCCCGGCTTTCTGGAATTGCAACAAATCACCTGGAATTCGCCGGCCCAGTTGCTTGAAAAAATCATCGAGCACGAGTCGGTGCACGCCATCGATGGCTGGGACGATTTGCGCCGTCGCTTGCAACCCGACCGCCGTTGCTTTGCGTTTTTTCACCCCCAGCTGCCGGGTGAACCCCTGATTTTTGTCGAGGTGGCCCTGGTGCCCGGCATTGCCAAGGACATCGGTGGCTTGATCAACAAGCAGGCCCCGGTGGGCGAGCCCAAAAGTTTCAAGGCTGCCATTTTCTATTCCATCAGCAATTGCCAACCCGGTCTGAAGGGGGTGTCGCTGGGGAATTTCCTGATCAAGCGGGTGGCTCAAAAGCTGATCGAGGAAATCCCGAGCCTGAAAACTTTTTGCACGCTGTCGCCCATTCCGGGCTTTACCCAGTGGCTGGACGCAGGGGCGCCATTGCCCGAAGACCAGCTCAGCCCGGCGCAGCAGCGCAAATGGCAGGAGGCGCAAAAAAGCCTGTCCATCGGCAGCATGGCTTGGGCCGAGCGCCTCAAGTCAGGCTGGCATCCCGAGCGCAGTGACGAGGCGGAACGGGCTGCGCTGCTGCGCCTGTGTGCCTTGTACCTGATGCACAAGACCCCCGAAGCGCGTGGCGACGCCGTGGGCAAATTTCACCTGAGCAACGGGGCCACGCTGCACCAGATCAACTGGGGGGCAGACTTGTCCAAAAAAGGGCTGCAGCAGTCGGGCGGCCTCATGGTCAATTACCTGTACGAACTCGACAAAGTCGAAGAGCAGCACGAGGCCTTCAGTCACAAAAAGGTCTGTTATTCCCGCGCGGTGGACAAGCTGGCTTAGTCGGGCGCTCACTGCCCGGGGTGTCCCTGCGCACGCCAGAGCACAAGCCTTGTCAAACAGAAGACAGGCATTGAGGGCGATTCTGATAGCCTGAACCGGTTTGTTATTTCTATCAGGAATTGTGTTGTGAACCCATTGACTTTGAACCAAGCCACTCAAATTTTGCAAGGCGCCATCCAGGCCGCAAGGGCTGCGAATTACAAACCCATGGGCATTGTGGTGCTGGACGCATCCGGGCAGTTGGTGGCTTTTGCGCGTGAAGACAACGCCAGCATGTTCCGCTTCGACATCGCGCGTGGCAAAGCCTGGGGTGCGGTGGGCATGGGGTCGTCCAGCCGCGTGTTGGCCGAACGCGCCAAGGACAACCCGAACTTTTTTGTCGCCTTGGCGGCCACCGCCGAGGGTCAATTTTTGCCCCAGCCGGGTGCTGTCCTGATCAAGGATGCCGCAGGTCACATCCTGGGTGCTGCGGGGGCCAGTGGCGGCACGGGCGATGAGGATGAATTGATCTGCATCGCGGGCATTCAGGCTGCGGGCCTGGTCGCCGGTTAAAGCTATGCCTGCATCCAGGAAAACCAAGGCGGCCTTGCCGCGTGTGGGGGTGGTGGGGCTGGGCATCATGGGTGGCACCATGGCCGAGGCTTTGCTGCAACAAGGCTATGAGGTGTGCGGCTCGGACATCGATCCCCAAGCCCAGGCACGCCTCAAACGTGCGGGCGGCGTGAGCCTGAGCAGCGCCGCTGAGGTGGCCGCTCGGTCAGACGTGTTGATCGTGTCCCTGTCGACTTCGAAAGCGCTGGCGCAGGTGACCGAATCCATGGCTTGCATGCCCCGTGTCGACGGACGGCGCCCACCCATTGTGATCGAGACCAGCACCTTGCCCATGGCAGACAAAGAGGCTTGTGCAAAGGCCTTGCGCAAGCTGGGGATCGTCACGCTGGACGCGCCCATCAGCGGCACGGCGGTGCGCATCAAGGAGCGAGCCTGGACGTTTTTTGTCAGTGGCCAGGAAGCCGCATTCCGCAAGGTTTTGCCGGTCTTGCAGGTGTTCACGGACAAGGTGCCTTTTGTCGGTCCGTATGGCAACGGCACCAAGATGAAGCTGGCCGCCAACCACCTGGTCGCCATCTACAACGTGGCTTATGCGGAATCCGTGACGCTGGCCCGAAAGATGGGTTTGGACCCACAGGATGTTCTTGACCTTTTTGGCAACAGCCCGGTGCTGGGCACGGGCGTCATGCGGCTGCGCATGCCCATGATGCTGGCGCGTCAGTACAGTCCTGCGACCATGAAGGTGGAGGTCTGGCAAAAGGACATGCAGGTGATTGGCGACATGGCCAAATCGGTGGACTGCCCGACCCCGCTGTTTTCGACCTGTGCGGCCGTCTACACCAGTGCCATGGCCCAGGGGCTGGCGATGCAAGACACGGCGTCCACCGCCGAGGTCATGGCCACCTTGGCAGGCATTGCGCCCGCCAAAGTACGACGCAAAAAACCGGTCAAGCCTTGATCTTGGGTTTGGCCTTGGTCTTGGCTTTGGCTAGAGGCGCAGTATTGGCCGATTTTTTCCTGGCGGAGTCTGCCAGTTTCCGGGCTGCTTTTTCGGCGGCCTCGATCAAAGGCAACTCGTCGCGCACCGCTTTGTAGGCGTCCAGGGCCGCAGGACCGCCGCAGTACAGGAAAGAGTGCAGGATCAGTTCGCGCAGCTCTTCGCGCGAAACGCCGTTGCGCACGGCACCACGCAGATGAATCTTGATTTCGGCAGGTCGGTTCAAGGCGATGCACATGGACAGCGTGGCCAGGCTGCGCTCTTTCAGCGTCAAGCCGGGGCGTGTCCAGACCTTGCCCCAGGCGAATTCGGTGGCCAATTCCTGAAAAGGCATGTTCAGGTCATCGGCGTTGGCAAATGAGCGTTCGACGTAGTCGTCACCCAATACTTTTTTGCGCATCGCCAAGCCCGCTTTGTACCCCTCGGACGGGGCTTGGCTGCTGGACTTTTTGTTCGTGGCGGTTTTCATTTCGGGTTTTCTTTCAATCTGCTTTGATGTTGGCCGAGCGCACAACGGCGCCCCATTTGACGATTTCGTCCTTGATGTAGCTGGCAAATTGCTCCGGCGTATCGCCTACGGGCAAGGCGCCTTGCTGGTTCAGCTTTTCGGCCACATCGGGCAGCTTGAGGATGTCGACAATTTCACGGTTCAGCCGTGTCACGATGTCCTTGGGCGTCTTGGCGGGTGCCACGATGCCGACCCAGGAATAAGCCTCATAGCCCGGCAGGCCGCTTTCTGAAATGGTGGGGATGTCGGCCAGCGAAGGCACGCGTTTGGCGCTGCCCACGGCAATCGCTTTGAGCTGCCCCGATTTCACCTGGTTGATCACGGATGGGATGCTGCTGTAGAGCATCTGGACTTGTCCTGCCAGCAAATCAGACAAGGCAGGACCTTGTCCCTTGTAGGGCACATGCACCGATTGCACGTTGGCCATTGAGTTGAACAACTCCCCCGCCAAGTGGCCTGAATTGCCGCTTCCGGGGGATGCAAAGAACAATTGCTTGGGTTTGGATTTGGCCAGGGTGATCAGCTCCTGCGTGGTTTTGGCCGGGACAGACGGGTGCGTGACCAGCAGAAGTGGAAAGTTCACCATGTTGGTGATGGGCGCGAAATCCTTCAAAGGGTCATAAGGTAATTTTTCGTACAGACTGGGGTTGACCGCCATGGGGCCGGCCGCCGCCACGGCCAGCGTGTAGCCATCCGGTGGCGATTGCATCAGGGCCTGCAGACCCACAATGCCGTTGGCGCCAGCCTTGTTGTCGATCACGACCTGTTGACCCAGGCGTTCGTTGAGTTTCTGTGCCACCACGCGTGCGATGACATCGTTGCCTCCGCCTGGCGGGAATGGGACGATGATGCGGATGGGTTTGCTGGGAAAAGTCTGCGCCATCAAGGGTGTGGCAAAAGCCAGCAAGGCGCTGGACAACAAGGTGATCAGAGGTTTGGCAACGCGGGTCATTGGATCTCCTGAGCGGGTGACAGATGACAAAGGTTTAAGCCGCCATGCTTGCACAATGCGCCGTCTGGCCTGTAATTTGGGTGACAAAACACGTCACACACAGCCGCAAGCAAGGGTTTTCGATAGTCAGACCGCACAGCCCTTCTCGGGTCTTGGTGCGGCCGCGTGCTGTGCGTGCAAAATAAGACATGACTTCAACCCTGCTGACCCCGGTCAACGACGGCATCTATGCCCTGCACAACCCCGCTGGCCTGCATGTGAGTCACTTCAAGTGGATTCAGGGTCAGTGGAAGTTCAAGGCCATCGGTTATGGCGTTGCAGGCCAGGTGATGCCGGGCCATGGGCCTTTGACCCAATGGCACAACACGGGCTTCGCGCAGTTGGATGAAGGTCGGATTCGATCACAGTTTTTTCAGGAGTAAGCATGTTCAAAGTCCACGCCATCCCCCCAAGCCGCCTGCCCGAGTTGCTGCGTGTCATGCCCAAGGCCGAGCTGCACATCCACATCGAAGGCTCGCTGGAGCCCGAGCTGATCTTTGCGCTGGCCCGGCGCAACGGCGTGCAGTTGCCTTATGCCGATGTGGCCGCCTTGCGCAGCGCCTACGCATTCACCAACCTGCAAAGTTTTCTGGATCTGTATTACGCTGGGGCCAGCGTGCTGCTGCACGAGCAGGATTTTTACGACATGGCCTGGGCGTATTTTGAAAAAGCCGCCGCTGACCATGTGGTGCGGGCTGAATTGTTTTTTGACCCACAAACCCACACGGCGCGTGGCGTGGCCATGGGCGCGGTCATCGAAGGCCTGAGCCGCGCCTGCCGCGATGCGCAAACCCGGCTCAACATCAGCGCCGATCTGATCTTGTGCTTCTTGCGCCACCTGTCTGAAGACGAAGCCCTTTCCACGCTGGAAGAAGCCATGCCCTGGCGCGAACACTTCATCGGTGTGGGGCTTGATTCGAGCGAAGTGGGCCATCCGCCCGAAAAGTTTGCCCGCGTCTTTGCCCGCGCCCGCGAGCTGGGTTTGCACTGCGTGGCCCACGCGGGAGAAGAAGGGCCGCCCGCCTACATCTGGGGCGCACTCGACGTGCTGCAGGTCGAGCGCATCGACCACGGCGTGCAGGCCATCCACGACGCGGCGTTGATGAAGCGCCTGGCCGACAGCCACATGCCACTCACGGTCTGCCCGCTGTCCAACCTCAAGCTGTGCGTCTTCAAAAACCTGACCGACCACAATCTGGGCCAGATGCTGGATGCGGGCCTGTGTGTGACGATCAACTCGGACGATCCGGCCTACTTTGGCGGTTACCTGAACGACAACTACCTGCAGACCTTTGCCGCCCTACAACTGAACGCCCAGCAAGCCTACAAACTGGCCGCCAACAGCATTGAAGCGAGCTTTGCGCCCGAGGTCGACAAGCACCGCTGGATGCATGAATTGAAAGCGTGTTTTCAGGGGTTTGCGGAGCAGGACTGAGGGGTTTGCCTGTCAAAATGCTGTGATGCTCAAGCAAGAATCCCAGCACACCGAATGGAAAGAAACCTGGCGCGATGACTACCTGCGCTGGGTGTGCGGCTTTGCCAATGCGCAAGGCGGTCGTTTGCTGCTGGGGGTGAATGACAAGGGCCAAGTGGTGGGCTTTCCCGATGCGGCCAAGTTGCTGGAAGACCTGCCCAATAAGGTGCGCGACCTGCTGGGCATCGTGGTGGACGTGAACCTGCACACCGAAGGCGAGTTGCACTTCATCGAGGTGGTGGTGCAGGCTTATCCCAACCCGATCAGTTACCGGGGTCACTACTACATGCGCAGCGGCAGCACGTTGCAAGAACTCAAGGGCGCGGCGCTGGACCGCTTTTTGTTGGGGCGCCATGGCCGCACTTGGGACGGCGTGCCGCTGCCCCAGTTCAGTCTGGCCGATGTGTCGGCACAGGCCATGGCGCGGTTTCGCCAGCTGGCTCAGCGCAGCGGTCGGCTGGATGCAGAGACACTGTCCGAGAGTGATGCCAATTTGCTCGATAAGCTGCGCCTGAAAGAGGGGGCGTATTACCAACGCGCCACGGCCTTGTTGTTTGCCGCAGACCCCCAGCGTTTTGTGACGGGTGCCTTTGTGAAGGTGGGTTATTTCGAGTCAGAGACCGAGTTGCTGTACCACGACGAGGTCGAAGGCGATTTGTTCCACCAGGTCAAGAACACGCTGGACTTGTTGCTGACCAAGTACCTGAAGGCGGTCATTTCATACGAGGGCATTGTGCGGGTGGAGACTTTTCCTGTGCCGCGTGCCGCTCTGCGCGAGGCGCTGCTGAATGCGCTGGTGCACCGCGACTATGCCGTGGCCGCGCCGGTCCAGATCCGGGTGTACGAAAACCGCTTGCGCATCTGGAACCCTGCGGTGCTGCCCGAAGGCTGGACCCTGGATACGCTGCTGGGGGCACATTCATCCAGTCCATATAACCCTGCCATTGCGAATGCCTTTTTCAGGGCTGGCGAAATCGAGGCCTGGGGGCGTGGGGTGGCGCGCATCTTTGCGGCCTGCGCTGCGGCGGGCACGCCCAAGCCATTGCTGCGCTACCAACCGTTTGACATGTGGATGGAGTTCCCATTTGACCCCGCCTATTTGAAGGTGCTCAGGGCGGGGCAGGGACAGGGCGAACAAGTCACCCCCGAAGTCACCGAACAAGTCACCGAACAAGTCACCGAACAAGTCACCGAACAAGTCGCGCGCCTGATTGTTGCGCTGGGCGATCAGACATTGAGCCTGCAGGAGTTGATGCAGACCTTGGGTTTGTCCCATCGGCCCAATTTCCTGGCGCTGCATTTGCGCCCAGCTTTGGCGGCCCAACTGATTCAGATGACGGTGCCCGATAAGCCCCAAAGTCGTCTTCAAAAATACAGACTGACGCCAGCAGGTCGACGCTGGCTTTCCAGACAGGCTTAAAACACACCAAGGGGGGCGTGATGCGATTGGCATTTGTTTCAGATATTCATGGCAGTTTGACTGCTTTAGATGGCGTGATTGCCGACATGGGGCACCGAAAAATTCAGTGGTTTGTGTTTGGGCTGAGAAGCGTGAATGACCGGATTGGGCTCATGCCTTGAGAACTGGGGGTATGCCCAGGGTTTGAATTGCGGAGGATTGAACATGTTGTTTGTCGTTTTGTTCATTGATCGGACCGACCAAGCCGCTTTGCGTGCGAAGTATTTGCAAGCCCATATTGACTGGGTGGCTGCACATCAGGCGCAAGTGCGTGTGGCAGGCAGTTTGCGCGAACAGCTTGGGCAGGTGCCCAAAGGTGGCTTATGGATCGTTGAGTCCGAGTCTAAAGAAAGCGTCCATCAATTGATGCAGACCGACCCCTTCTGGAACTGCGGGCTGCGCCAGAGCGTGGAGGTTTTGCATTGGAGCAAAGCGCGGGACCAGCAAGTGTTGGTGTGAGGCTTTTTAAGTACATTGACCTGCTCGCATTAATAGCCGTGAGCTTTTGATGAATCGTGTGGACGGTATGGACTAATACCCCATGTAAAATCCACCCCCGAAGCCCGCTGCCCCGGCGGGCTTTGTTTTGTTCAATCCCCGGGGCCATGTAGAGGACTACCATGTATAAAAACCTCGCTGCCACGCTCGTGGCCGCCTGCTTTTTTCTTCCGGCCGCACAGGCCCAAATCTCAGCACAATTCCCCACCAAATCCACCGAGCCCATCAAGGCCGGTTTTGTCTATGTCTCGCCCATCACCGAGGCGGGCTGGACGCGCCAGCACGACGAGGGCCGCAAGGCCGTTGAGCGGGCTTTGGGCGATCAGGTCAGGGCCCCCTTTGTGGCCGATGTGCCCGAAGGCGCGGACGCCGAGCGGGTGATCCGCGACCTGGCCCAGCAGGGCCACCAGATCATCTTCACCCCCAGCTTTGGCTACATGGAGCCCACGCTCAAGGTGGCCAAGGACTTCCCGAATGTGAAGTTCGAGTCGGTCACCGGGTTCAAGACCGCAGCCAACGTTTCGGCGTCCAACGCTCGTTATTACGAAGGCCGTTATCTGGCGGGTATTGCCGCCGGGCGCATGACGAAGTCGAAGGTGGCCGGTTA
>JACCDQ011846447.1_pt1 | contig 13986 bp, 5 predicted proteins | sample 7446031 | NCBI WGS metagenome assembly JACCDQ01 (sample SAMN15323442, study PRJNA562643) | freshwater metagenome | isolation source: river surface water | place: USA:Blue River Watershed | collected 2017-08-17 | reverse complement strand
TACGGACGTTATTCGTCGCAAAAATCTTCCCATTCATCGAAATGTAGACGCCGGGCTCTAGAATTTGGAGGAATGCCAAAGCACTTCCCAGATTAAACATCCCATCAGAGCTACCAAATTTATAGGGAATCATGGCGCCGGTGATGACGATGGTTTTGGTCAAATTATGAGCAGCCAAATACTGAGCTGTTTGGACCATCGTATCAGTCCCATGCGTAATTAAGATGCGATCAGAAGAGGCAGACAAGCAGGCAGAAGAAATCAATTGTCGATCCTTGTCATCAAATTCCAAGCTGTCTTTCATCAACAAAGTATCGACGGAAACCTCAAGTCTACTGCGGCCTTTTTCGAGCATCTCTGGAAGGTGCGTGTCTTTAAAAAACAAGGACCCATTTAGCTCGTTATATTCCTTGTCAAAAGTACCGCCGGTTACGAAGATTTGGATCATATTAGTCTTGTAAAAATTCCTCACTCACCTTAAAATACTGCTTGTTCAAGCGATACACTTTCAGTCGAGAATCGGTATCGGATTTTTTGAAAATAATGAAATTCGTATCGACCTGAAGGATGGCCTTTAGCTTTAAATTTAGCTGGTTCAAGACATCGTTTTTCATGCGAATATTATGCGAAAAATGCACCCCCTTTTGTTCTACTAATCCCAATAATTCGGAATTCGGAACATCATCAAATTTTAGTAGGTAACGAAGAACTTTTAATTCGTTTTCATCGAAATTAATAGCCGCATTTCCCAGGTATAAAATACCGTCTTTATCCTTAATAAATCGGGCTTTAATCGGGCGGTATTTTTGGAATAAATAAAGACCTACTGAAAAGGTGAAAATAGCTAACAACACTAAACCATAAGGCGAATATTCTTGCCAAAGATCTCGTTCAATAAAGGATTCTTTTAAAATAGATTTACCTAAAAATCTGTCAATAGGAAGGGAAACTAATTCAATGTCACCATTCGCGTGGTTATTGGCAAAATAATAGATTTTACCATTTTCGACGAATGGCTTGAATTGAGGCGAAATTTTAGACGACACAGCCTCATTCTCAAATATTTCGTAAGTATAATCTTTAAAATTTACTCGAACAATTCTGCGTTCATCGTTAAATGCGATGTAGTAATTTCCATATTGAAAATTTTGCGGATTGTTCCCAAAAAACAGGGTAGTTTTCCCTTTATTTTCCCAGGTTTTTGTCTTTAAATTAAACTGCCATATTGCCTGACTTCGTTCAAACTTCAGGTTGTCGAATGGATTTATAACAATGCCATTAAAATAGGTAATTTCATCTCCGTTGATATACTGGTTTACATCAAACATTCCGGGAGGCACTTTGTCGCCTTGAACGGGAGAATAACTTTCCCATTCTTTGGAATTAATATCGAAGTAAGTAAAGAAATTTCTAGCGGACCAAAAGCCATAACCCCCGAACCGAAATATGCGATTATCATACACAAATTGTTGGGCATTAATCTGCATTTTATGTTCGAAGGAATGATCAATTCGAACTAATTCATTTCCCCTAATTTCGTAAACAAGTCCGCCTAAATTTAAGGTGATAAAAATCTTTTTATCAATCCGATTTATCGTAAAAGAGGAGGGGGTGAATTTCTTGTAAAAGGTACTGTCGCTAAACTTAAAATAGATGGGCTCCGATATAGTTAATTCGGGCACCTTGATGGTTCTATAATGGGTCTTCTCCAGTAAATAAATGTAGGGCTTTGAATAAAAGATATTCGCCTCCCCTAGGTAGGATAAACGCAACGGTTCCGCTTGGGTTAGAAAGCAGGACAACAGCAAGAATAAGAGGAGGAATTTTTTCATTTAGCTCAAAATACAGAACTAAAATTATGCAATTTTTTCCAAATACTGGCTAGGCGTCATGCCCGTTTCTGCTTTAAAAGCGTCATAATAGGTGGACCGTGATTTAAATCCAGAAGCTACCCCGATGGCATCAATCGTGAGGGTTCCTGTTAGACCTTTTTTAAGTAATTCTTTTGCGTGTTCCACGCGTAATTGGGCACGCAAATCAGTGAATTTTATATTCAACACATTCTTACAGGCAAATGAGACTTGTTTAGGATTAACCTCTAAAGCAGTAGCAAGATCAGCTAATTCGAAGTCAGGATTTAGAAATGGTTTTTCACGACGAAGGTATTCTTTGATTTTTTTGGCTAAATCCGTATGAGCAGTTAATTCGTTTGGACTTACATCTAATTTTTCTAGGATTCCATCGACTTCTTGCCGCTTTATTCCGTACAAGATTTCTGGGAAAAAGAGAATGAGTGCGATAGGAAGTAAAATGTAGGCAATTCCGGAGGCAATATAAATGGGAATTGAATCGAATGATTCAATATCTAGGGTATGGCTAAATAATTTGATGGCTACATAAAGATAGATGAATGTGGTAATTAGTAAACTTATAATAAAACAATGAAGCCAGATTTGTGTGCGTGTACTAATTGAATTCTTCTGTCGAATAAATAATATTTTACACCAAAGCAAGTAAAATAATAACGCAATAGGGCGTATTAGAAACGCGGTTTTAAACGAATAGAGAGAATTAATATTGATTAACTGTAAGTTATTAATGTCTTGGTGAATCGCATGTGCAACATGTAATTTGTACTCAAAAGGGCTAAATAAATAGGGTAAAATGTTGATTAAATGAAAGAGGCTAGGAATAAAATGAAGCCCATCTTTCCAGGTTATCTTACTTTTCCCTTGCTGAAAAATTCCCCTAAAATAAAAGTATAAAAGTGGGCCAGGCAAAAGCCATAATGGAGAAAGAGTACCATATAAAATAGCATAGACGTAATCACTTTCCTCAGGAGTGGTATAGTAATGAGTTAATGCGTAGGCTGACAAAATCCCTAAAATTCCCGAGACGTATAAGGCCCCCTTTTGGACCTTCCAATTATAGATCGCAATAATAGCAGACGTGAAAACCGATAGAAGGGCCAGGTAATAAAGCATGGTTTAATTTAGAACAAGGCGAATGTCTAAATAAATGTCCAAAATCCAAATGCGGTATTGTCCGGAAAATTTCTTGGACTACTTTTTTTGCGGGATCAAATAGTAATCTGTTATACTTATGTTGAATAATTCTGCTAATACTCTTCTTTACTAAGTACATAGAGGAATTTTTCAACAAATTACAACTGTGTTCTAAATTAAATAAAATGGTCTTATCCATTCATAGTCAATCCCTTATAAGGGTAAGAATTCTATTCCCATTGCTATTTTTGGGGGTATTTTTGGTGTCAAATTCTTTATTTGCACAAACCAAGGGAATAAGCTACCAAGCAGTTATTGCTGACCCAACTATCATTGAACTTCCCGGCGCCGATTTAGTTGCGCACCCTTATGTAGACAAGCCATTGTGGGTAAAATTTGGAATTTATGATGGGTCTCGATTGGAATATGAAGAAATTCACAAAACCAAAACAGACGAATTTGGACTGGTAAATTTGATTATTGGTGAAGGAGATTTAACAGGTAAAACACCCGCTTTTTCCACTCTTTCATGGATTAAAGGTGTGAAATCATTAACTGTCTCTGTAAGTTTTAATTCAGGAACCACTTTTACACAAGTTAGTAATCAAAAATTAAACGCAGTTCCCTATTCTCTTCACGCAGGTACTTCATCTTTTGCTGAGACGGCAGATAAATTAGCGAAAACTCCACTCATAAATGGTGTGCCATTTGATGGATCTACCGACATTACTATCAAAACGGGCAGTGTCGTTTCTGATGCGGATTCACAAACAAAAGGTATTTTAAAATTAGCAGGGGATTTGGCAGGTTCAGCAAATGAGCCGCGATTAAGTACAAATTCTGTTAGTACGGATAAGATTCAAGATGGTGCCGTTACAAATGAAAAAATTTCGTCGGTGGCCGGGTCAAAGGTTACTGGAGATTTATCAGGAAATGCATTTAGCGCCACGAAACTCTTGACTCCAAGAACGATTAATGGAATTCCATTTGATGGAACCGCAGATATTACGATTGCTACGGCAAGTGCATTAAACCCTGGTTCAGGAATTAGTATAAATTCAGGGGTTATCTCTGTTGCGGGCTTGACCACCTCAAATTTAGCCTCTAATGCGGGGATTTCGAATAATCAATTAGCGAACAATTCGATAACTTTAGGGAGCACTCCAATGTCATTAGGAGGCACCTATTCGTCATTATTGGGTCTTTCATCTGTTAATTCGACTAGTTTTACAGGTGCTCTTACAGGAAATGCAAGTACAGCCACGAAACTATTATCACCTAAAAATATAAATGGTATCCCTTTTGATGGATCTTCTGATATTACCATTTCTGCCTCTTCAGACGCAGCCACTTTAAGTGGTACGACTTTATCTTTTTCGGTGGTCAATTCTAGTTTGACATCGGTAGGAACGATTACATCTGGAGTTTGGAGTGGGTCAACCATTACAATTGCCAAGGGGGGAACAGGAGCATCGACTGCTGCTGGAGCATTAGCGAATCTTGGTGCAGAATCAGTTTTGAATAAGAGCACAGATATTAATGCTGATGCGGGATCCACCACAAAGTATCCTTCTGTAAAATTGATAAAAGATTATGTAGACGCTCAGATAAATTCTGGCGGTGTGAGTGATGGTTCTATTACAACCGCAAAAATTGCGGATGCCACCATTGTAGATGCAGATGTTTCCCCAAGTGCGGCGATATCATTTAGTAAATTGAATATTTCCAAAGCGAATATTACCAATTTAGGAATACAAGAAACTCTCGTGGCAGGGACAAATTATATAGTTCCTAATTCTGCAATCACAGGCTCGACTAATACAAAAATTACGTACGATGCAAAAGGCCTAGTGACATCAGGAACAAGTGCAACAACAGCAGATATAGCACCAAGTACAAATCGCAACTATGTAACAGATGTACAAGTTGGAGTTCTTTCGAATACATCTGGAATAAATACGGGCGACCAAACGATAACATTGACAGGTGATGTAACAGGTTCCGGCACAGGAAGCTTCACTACTATTTTAGCAAATTCAGGGGTGACATCAGGCACCTATGGTTCATCTACAGCCATTCCTGTATTTACGGTAGATGCAAAAGGTAGACTTACTTCTGTTAGTACGGCTGGGATTACGTCGGGAAGCTCAGGTGTTTCTTCTTTGGCTTACACATCGACTACTTCTTATTCATCAGGCGGAACCATCAGTGGAACAGTATTAACCTTAGCGGCGGCGGATGCAACGAACCCAGGCTTAATATCAGTGGGTGCTCAAACCATCGCAGGTGCTAAAACATTTAGTAGTGACGTGACGGCCACTAATTTCTTAGGAAATGCCACAACGGCGACGACTGCCACAACGGCTGGAAATATAACGGCTACATCCAATACGACTTTGACTAGTTTAAGTAATTTGAATACCGTGGGTACGATTACTACAGGTACTTGGAGTGCAACAAAAATTGATGTGGCACATGGTGGAACTGGCGCTACGGATGCAGCTGGGGCCAGAGTCAATCTGGGATTAGTGGACGGCGTGAATGTAAGTTTAGTACGGGAAGTTTCAGATGAAATCCCTGTAACTGTTGACGGCACCACATCTTTTACACTTACCCAAATTAAGGCTGCCACAAGTACCCTAAAAATGTATGTGAATGGAATTAAAATAAGTAAAAATGCTTTTTCTCTTTCAGGAACAACAGTTACATATAACGCCTCAAGTAATGGCAACTATGCTTTGAAAAATGGGGATAGAATTCAATTTGAGTATTATTATTAATAGGTCCAAAGATGATTATTGCTAAGCGTTATTACCGTTTTTGGGTCGTTAGTTTGTTGCTATTTTTGGGTAGTACGACGGAGGTATGGGCCCAATATCCGACTGTTTATTTTAATGAGCTGTATTTACTTACACCAGCTAATGGTAACTCTTATACCGCAACTCTAATATCAGGGCAAAATTTTCGATTTGTTGGATCAGTTGCAGGAGCAAGTTTTACCTCATCAGGAAATAACGTAGCAGGCAGTATAATTTATATTAATTCAAGTGGTAATCAAGTTTCCTTAACCAATGGTTTACTAGATGGAGTAGGCCCCTCTGGAGGAACTAAAGAATTTTTTAGATTTACAGTTGGTGGCGTAATATATGTGCTCATAAATCCTAAGTTTGATAGTTCATATTCTGCGAGTTATAGTTTTGGATTTAACTCTAGCTCTCCTCTAACGGAAATAAATTCTTTTTTAACTACCCAGGTTACATTAACAGCCACAGCTAATCTATCTGGATTTTCGTCTTGCTTCGGTTTTAATTCACCTGAGCAATCATTTACAATTTCTGGATCAAATTTAACTTCAAGCATTACAGTAACAGCTCCCACAGGTTATGAAGTATCATTTACATCTGGGTCAAGTTTTTCTAACTCAATAAGTAAAGCTCCTACTTCATCTGTCGTTTCGAATACAACAGTTTATATTCGTCTTAAAAGTTCAAATGCTTCCGGATCCTACACGGGGAATATTGTAGTTTCTGCTACTAATTCAGCAGACCAAATTATCTACGTTTTTGGAGAAGTATATAATGCCCCTGCCATAACTGTTCAACCGCCTTCTACGGCGAGCGTTTGTTCCAGCACAGCAACTACCATATCGGTTACAGCTACAGGTGGCAATCTTACTTATCAATGGCAAGCGAGTTCTAATGGAGGAACTTCTTGGTCAAATTTAAGTAACGCAGGCATATATTATGGCGTAAACACCTCCGTTTTAAGGCTCTCGAACCAGATAGACGCAACCTATTCTGGTCTTAAATACCGGGTCATTGTATCCGGTACATGTAGTCCCGCCCAAACATCTTCTGTAACAACTTTAACAGTTAACTCTCTAGTTTCCATCACCTCACAGCCTACAAATGCAGCCATTTGTACGAACGCTGCTTCAAGTTTTAGTGTGGCAGCAAGCGGAGCCGGACTTACTTATCAGTGGCAAGTCCTTTCAACTGTATCAGGAAGTACTTGGACTTCATTAACAAATACCGGAGTATATACTGGAACTACTTCTTCTACTTTAAGTCTTTCCGGCACTTCAGGACTATCAACAGGCTTTCAATACAGATGTGTTATAACAGGAACTTGCTCTACTGCTACATCTAGTGCTGCGGCTTTAACTATTAACACTACACCTTCTACTCCAGGAACAATTTCTGGAGAATCCATTATTTGTCAAAATACGAATCAATCCTATTCTGTAGCAAGTATTTCTGGTGCGACGAGTTATACCTGGACTTTGCCTAGCGGATGGACTGGAACATCAACTTTGCGATCAATCAATATCCTCTCTTCAACTAATAGCGGAAATATTTCGGTAGTTGCTTCAAATGGATGCGGATCTTCCGCTTCTGCCTCATTAGACATTACGGTCTCTAACCTACCAGCTCCTATTGTAGATTTTAGTATAAATACTCCTACGCAATGTTTGAGTGGAAACTCATTCACGTTTTCTAATACTACTACTACAAGTTCTGGTACGATTAGTTCTACCACTTGGGATTTAGGCGATGGGACATCTGCTTCGACCTTGAACGCAACAAGAACGTATTTAACGGCAAATACATTTAATGTAAATTTGAAAGTCGTCGCAAGTAACGGATGTATTGCCTCTAAGTCTTCATTTGTACAAGTAAATCCAGCCCCCACTTCCTCTATAAGTGGCACACAAACTGTTTGTTCAGGGACCACTGCTCCTTTAACTGTTCAGCTTACGGGCTCTCAGCCCTGGTCATTCACTTATTCAGATGGAAGCACATCTACGAATGTAACCAATATTACGACAAGTAATTATACTTTGAATGTGAGTCCTGCTTCAACAAAAACATTCACAATTTCCTCTATCACCGATGCAAATTGTAGTACTTCCGCTGTTGGAGATAGATCAGGAAGTGCAATAGTTACAGTAAATCCATCGGTTACCGCAAGCGTTACCATCGCGTCGAACGATGCAGATAATTCGGTTTGCTCTGGTGCATCAGTCCTGTTTACCGCTACTCCTACTAATGGAGGTTCGCCAGTTTATTCTTGGCAAAAAAATGGGGTAGATCTTGGGGCTTCAGGTGGTACATATACAGCCACTTCTATAGTAGATGATGATGTATTTTCTGTACAAATGACTTCCAATGCTACGTGCGTAGTTAATAGCGTTGTGTTTTCTAATGCGGTATCCATACATATTGCCCCAGCGGCCCCACGTACTCCTGTTGTCATTTCTGGGGCTACCACTCAATGTGCACTAGGTGTCAATAAATCCTACTCAATTGTGGATGTTTTAAATGCCACTTCATATACCTGGAGTGTTCCAGCAGGAGGATGGACTATTACCAGCGGACAAGGCACTACTAGTACAGCTGTAACAGTCGGAACGGCAAGTTCAACAGGATTAATCTCTGTTTATGCTACTAATGGTTGTGGTTCAAGTTCTGCCCAAACCTTAGAAATAACCGCGGTTTATGCATCTCCATCTGCGCCTACAGCAACTTCAACTCAAACTTTTTGTGCGAGTTCGAATGCCACAGTCGGTACGTTATCTGCTACGGGAACCTCGCTTAAGTGGTATAATTCTCCCACGTTAACAAGTGTATTAAGTTCAAGTACGTCATTGACAACGGGTAATTATTATGTAACCCAGACCTCCAATAGTTGTGAAAGTCCTAGTTTAACAATAACGGCAACCATTACGGCAAATCCCACTGTTGTATCTACTACGGCTGGAGATCGATGTGGAGTAGGGGCAGTAGTCTTAGGAGCGAGTGCTTCTGCTGGGGATGTAAAATGGTATGATTCAATCAGTGGGGGCACACTTTTAGCCACAGGGACGTCCTATACAACAATTAGCTTATCTTCAACGGTTTCCTATTATGTGGAAGGTCTTTACCTGGGTTGTTCAAGTACGTCAAGGACGATTGTAAATGCTACCATAAAAGCAGTTCCAGCAGTCGTTTCTGTAAATTCTGCGGCCCGATGTGGCGATGGCTCAGTTACATTAAGTGGGACCCCTTCTGCAGGAACACTTGTTTGGTATGATTTAGCGAATGGAGGAACGCTACTAGCTACTTCTAATACCTACACGACTACAATTCTTTCAAGTACCACAAATTACTATGTAGAGGCATTAAATAATGGATGTAGTTCTACGCGATCTACTGTAACCGCCACGATTAGTCGCGTGACAATTGCGATATCCGGTTCGACAACTGCTTATGATCAAGTTAGTTTAACTGCTTCTGGAGGAACAAACTACTCTTGGACTGGCGGAAATAATGTTTCTTCAGCCACTAATTCATTTGATGAATCTGGAACTTACACGGTCACCGTAACAGATAATATTGGATGTAGTTCATCACAAAGTGTTCAAGTTGTTATTAATATTCGAGGAGTCAATCGATATGGAGAGTATGTCGATGCTAAATCGAACCAAATGAATCGTTTTGGTGAAGAGGGTAGTGATTTCCCATTAAAAAACTCAGGCCAAGTTAAAAAGTATGGCAAGTTTGCTTTATTCACAAATGGATTAGCGTTACATCTTGACGCCTCAGATCCATCTAGTTATGGTGGCACAGGAACAAACTGGGTTGACCTAGTTAATAATACAAACAAAGCGGTTTTGACAGCTGGTGCAACCTATCAAAATTTGTATGGAGGCTTAATGGAATTCAATGGGTCTGGAGCCTATGCAGAAATGCAAACCACACTAAGTGCTACTGATAATTTAACTATCGAAGCATGGATTTATCCTAGACAAGTAACAAATCAACAAGTAATTGTGGCGATGGATGGATCAACAGCGGGTATGGCGCATTTAATTTTAAATGGGAATCAACTTCAATTTGATTTATCAGGAGAGAGTGTAAAAACGGCGGACTTTACTTTCAAAACGAATAGGTGGTATCACGTGGCGGTGACTTTTGCTAAGGGCGCAAGGACTGTAGATTTTTATGTTAATGGCAAATGGAAAAATACCGATAACTATACAAATCCTGCAAGTGTGCCTAACAGTAAGTATTTATTTGGAGGCTATGCTAGTAACTCGAATTACTTTTTTAATGGTTACATGGCGGGGGCTCGTTTGTTTAATCAGAGCCTAAATGCGAATCAGATAAGTAATAACTTTAATAATGCCAAAGTTAAATTTGGACTATAAAACAGACCAATTAAATTTCAGTCCGGAAATTTTTTTGGACTAATTGTTCATAAAAAAATAATTGATTGCTTTAGATAAGGTCTATTTTTGCCTTGTTAATTGTGTTGCAAATACATTTAATACAGAGTGTTTACAGTTGAATTTTGTAGACTTCTGTTTAACCAAAGCGGATATTCCGTGTTCTAAATTAATATTACATGATCAAGAGAATTCAAAAACTCTTAGGGAAGTGTGCTATGCATTTTTCCTATTTAAGCTCAATAGGCTTATTCAAACGCTTCACACTTTTACTTTTACTTTTAATTTTAAGTTCGAGTGACTTGCTAGCGGGAGAAATTAGTTTATCCTTTTCCACCGGTTTTTTAGGCACCCAAGGGAATAACTCTAATTCTACTACAGGTAACCTTACGTTTTCCACTTTAGGAATTTCGCGCGCCAGTTTTAGTCAGGTTGATTTAAATGGTGATGGCAAGTTTGGAGATGGAGGCACTCAAGGAAATGACTTGGCCGGAACTATTAGATTGTATTTTACAAATGGATCTGTTATATCCCTACCAGGAGCTCTTAATTTTAGAAACAATGGCGGGTCGAGAGATATTTTCGGTTTTATTTTTGATTCAGGAGCAAATGTTTCATTTTCATACGGAGCATCACAAACGTATACAATCGTAAAAGGGACAACATCTAATACTAGTACATCAATGGGTTTGAGGGCATATGCCTCATCATACACAATAACTTCTACATTTGGTGGTAATGCGGCAACAAGTGGGTTATTAGACGAGTTAAATGCGGAATTACTTAATACTCCCCAACCCACTTCTATTTCTCTTACGAATGCAAATGTTACCGAAGGACAGAATTTAGTATTCACAGTAACTTTATCCGCTACAACAACGAGTCCGCAGGTGTTTACTTTTTCCGCATCGGGTTCGTCAACTTCTACTTCAGATTATTCCACGACGTATACTTTTTCTAATAGTGTTGTAAATAATGGTGATGGAACTATTACCGTACCAACTGGGGTTAGTAGTTTCACAATAACTGTAAATACTGTTGATGATTTAGTTGTGGAGTCGACAGAGACACTTATTTTGAATATAGGTAGTAAATCTGGTACAGGTAATATTTTAGATAATGAGGTCACACCTACATTAACGACAACAGGGACTCTTAAGACTTTTGTTTCTTGTTCAGGTTGTTCAATAGCACCTCAAAGCTTTACAGTCTCAGGATCGGATTTAACTACAAACGATATTTCTGTAGTAGCACCTGACGGTGTAGTTGTTTCAACGAATGCAAGTTCAGGTTTTGTTTCTTCTCTTTCCTTAACACCTACAAGTGGTACCGTTACCACTACTACCATTTTTGTGAAATTAGCTGATAATGCTACTTCTGTTAGTTCAGGAGTTATTTCAGTTTCTACTACTGGTGTTTCAGCTCGTAGTATTACAGTTACCACGAATACAGATAATTCATTAGATTTTAATGGTAGTAATAATACGGTGAACTTAGGCCCCTCTTCTGTGTTTAATATAACTACTAACTTTACAATAGAGGCCTGGGTTAAATTACCAAGCACTCCTAAAAATAGTATAAATACAATTGTTGCGAAAACAGCAGCTGGATTAGGAGACAATGGATTTATGTTTGGTATAAGTGATTGGAATACATCTAATCTTAAGCCGACTTTTGAATACTCCGGTGGGGCTGTATCTGCAGATGCATCTATTACAGCAGGAGTATGGAATCACGTGGCGGTTGTATTGAGTGGAACAACTTTGACATTTTATATTAATGGCCAAAATGTAGGCACCAAAACAGGGGTAAATATTGTAGCTAATACATCCCAAAACATGTACATAGGTAGTTTTGAAGGAAGTTATTATACCTTCAAAGGATCAATGGATAATCTTAGGTTTTGGAATGTAGTTAAATCGCAATCTGATATTCAGTCAAATATGGTGACAGAAATGATTGGGTCAGAATCAAATCTAATAGCGAGTTATAATTTTAATCAAGGAGTTATAGGAGGCACAAACACCTCAATAACCAATCTGCTCGATAACACAAATAATTCGTTAAATGGCAGTTTAAGTTCGTTTACTAAAATAGGTTCAACTTCGAATTTTATATCGGGTTTTATTCCTGAAATTGATGGGTTGTCTAGTTTAATTAAAGGTAATACTTCAACTTACACTAATGGATTAACTGGAGGAATTTGGTCTTCTTCAAATACTTCAATTGCTACTGTTAATTCATCCACGGGAGTAGTGACTGCTATAAATGGAGGCTCTGTTGATATTTCTTACACAATATGTGGAAAAGTTTCAAAGAAGACTATTTCAATTGTAGGCCCCGCTATATCAACTTCAGGAACTTTAGCCGCTTTAAGTACTTGTATCGGTAGCGCTTCATCGGCAAGTTCTTTTTCAGTTTCAGCATCTAACCTTTCCTCGAATTTAGTATTAACAGCCCCAACAGGTTATGAAATTTCGCTAAGTTCTACAGGCAACTATAGTTCTACTTTAACTATTGCTCCTAACTCTGGAACTATATCATCTACTTTAATTTATGTTAGAATAGCCGCAACGGCAACTGTAGTTAGCAGTAGTACAATTTCTTTGGAGTCATCGGGAGCATTAACAATTACAGTATCAGTTTCCGGAACAGTAAATGCATATCCTACTATTTCAGTGACGCCCAATGCTCCTACTGTTTCTATAGGAAGTTCTGTAACATTAACTGCCACAGGAGCAACTAGCTATAGCTGGTCACCAACTTCAGGATTGTCTGCATCGAACACCGCTTCGGTCTCAGCCTCACCTACAGTAACCACTACCTATACTGTTACTGGGACTAGCTCTAGTTGTACGGGAACAGCATCTGTTACTGTTACAGTAATTGCAGACACAGATGGTGACGGAGTTTTAGATACGACTGAGACCACAGATAATACGGATCCGAATGATGTGTGTTCTTATAAAGCCTCAAGTCAGACATTATCACCTACCTCAGCGTGGTTAAATGCAGACTGCGATGGTGACGGCACACCTAACGGAACTGACACAGCTCCGAAAGACCCATGCGTTCACACAGCAGGTGCTACGCCTGTAACAACCAATGCGATTTGGCGTGCTGCAGATTGCGATGGAGATGGAGTGACGAATGGAAAAGAGACGGATGATGGAACGGATCCAAACGACGGATGTTCATACGTAGCCGCAAGCAAGACACTAACACCTAGTACAGCTTGGAATGCCTTAGACTGCGACGGCGACGGCACACCTAACGGTACAGACACTGCTCCGAAAGACCCTTGTGTTCACGCAGCAGGCGCGACACCGGTAACGACGAATGCGATTTGGCGTGCAGCAGATTGCGACGGTGATGGGGTTACAAATGCACAAGAGATTGCTGATGGAACGGATCCAAACGACGGATGTTCATACGTAGCCGCAAGCAAGACATTAACACCAAGCACAGCTTGGAACGCTTTAGACTGCGACGGTGACGGCACACCTAACGCTACAGACACTGCTCCGAAAGATCCTTGTGTTTACGTAGCAGGCGCGACACCGGTAACGACGAATGCGATCTGGCGAGCAGCGGATTGCGATGGAGATGGTGTGACGAATGGAAAAGAATCCGATGACAACACAGATCCTAACGATGGATGTTCATATGTAGTCGCAAGCAAGACACTAACACCAAGTACAGCTTGGAATGCTTTAGACTGCGACGGCGACGGAACACCTAACGGAACAGATACAGATCCGAAAGATCCATGTG
>JACCDQ012067277.1_pt1 | contig 13989 bp, 16 predicted proteins | sample 7446031 | NCBI WGS metagenome assembly JACCDQ01 (sample SAMN15323442, study PRJNA562643) | freshwater metagenome | isolation source: river surface water | place: USA:Blue River Watershed | collected 2017-08-17 | reverse complement strand
TAGGCAGCGTAGACGGAATTTGTCTCGCTCATTTTTCGCTGACCTCCGTTTCCCTCTGGGAAACATAAGTTGGTTGATTTTTACCTTCCGCGACACGGCTGAACCGGTTGGCGGATGCGACTGTGGCTAAGGAAGGGCCTGAGTAACCGCCGAATTGTGCCATGGGTTCACCAATGTCAAACTTACACGCCGAAAAATGTTCGGCAGATGAAAAAAAGGCTCCGCCAAAGCGGAGCCTTTATTCATCAGGCTTTGACCTGATCGACGATCTGCTGCAAAGCAGCCGGGTCGTCCATCGTGGTCAAGTCACCCGGGTCGCGGCCTTCGGCCACGGCCTGGATGGCACGGCGCAGCAGCTTGCCGCTGCGTGTTTTGGGCAATGCGGTGACAAAAATCACGCGCGATGGACGGGCCACAGCACCCAGCTGCGAGTCCACCACTTTCATGACTTCGGCTTCCAGCGCCTTGCGGGCGGCATCGTCAGTCAGGCCCGAAGTGTCCTTGGCAATCGCAAACGCCATGGCCACCTGCCCTTTGAGCTGGTCGGCCACACCGACCACCGCCACTTCGGCCACATTGGGGTGACTGGAGATGCTCTCTTCGATCTCACGGGTGCCCAAGCGGTGACCGGCGACGTTGATCACGTCGTCGGTGCGGCCCAGAATGAAGAAATAGCCGTCTTCGTCGCGCACAGCCCAGTCAAACGTGCTGTAGACCAGCTTGTTCGGAACGGTCTTCCAATAGGTCTTGACGAAACGCTCGTCGTCACCCCAGATGGTTTGCAGGTTGCCTGGAGGCAGAGGTCCTTCAATGGTCAACACGCCCTTCTGGTTGGCACCCGTGAGTTCTTCACCGGTCTGGTCGTCCACCAGCTTGACGTTGTAGCCATAAACCGCCTTGCCAGGCGAACCGAACTTGCTTGGGGCTTTTTCAACACCGTTGCAGATCGTCAGAATCGGCCAGCCAGTTTCGGTCTGCCAGTAGTTGTCAATGATGGCTTTACCGTTGAGGCCTTCGGAAATCCACTTGGCCGTGGGCTCGTCGAGGGGTTCGCCGGCCAGGAACAGCGCTTGCAGGCTCGACAGATCGTATTTGGTCAGCAGCGCAGGGTCTTGCTTTTTCAGCACACGGATGGCCGTGGGGGCGCTGAACATGACATTGACCTTGTACTTCTCGACCAAACTCCACCAGATGCCGCCATCGGGGCGAATCGGCAAGCCTTCGTACATGATGGTGGCCATGCCGCCAATCAGTGGACCATAGATGATGTAGCTGTGCCCCACCACCCAGCCAATGTCGCTGGTACAAAAGAATGTGCCACCAGGCTTGCCCTGGTAGATGTGGGGGATGCTGGCCGCCAGCGCCACGGTGTAGCCACCGGTATCGCGCTGCACACCTTTGGGCTTGCCAGTCGTGCCCGAGGTGTAGAGCGTGTAGCTGGGGTGGGTGGACTCGACCCACTCGCAGGGCACCACCGTGTCCATGTGCTTGGCACGCTCGGTGGCGTAGTCCACATCGCGACCGGCCACAGGGGTGAACGCGGCCAGCTTGCGGTCCACCATGACCACGTTGGCGGGCTTGTGAGCCGACAAGTTGATGGCTTCGTCGAGCAGGGGCTTGTAAGGCACGCCCTTGCCGCCACGCGAACCGGCGTCGGCGCTGATGATGACTTTGGGTGAGGCGTCTTCAATGCGGGTGGCCAAAGAATGCGAAGCGAAACCACCGAACACCACCGAGTGGATGGCACCCAAACGGGCGCAAGCCAGCATGGCAAAAGCCGCCTCGGCAATCATGGGCATGTAAATCAGCACGCGATCGCCCTTGACTACGCCCAGGTCTTTCAGGATCGCTGCCATGCGCTGAACTTCAGCGTGCAAGTCGCGGAAAGTGTAGGTTTTTTCCTGGTCGGTTTCGGTCGAAACAAAAATCAGCGCAGGCTGATCAGCACGATCGACCAAGTGACGGTCCACCGCGTTGTGGCACAAGTTGGTTTGGCCACCCACGAACCACTTGGCAAAGGGCGGGTTGCTGTAATCACAAATTTGCTGGGGTTGAACTTTCCAGTCCACCAGCTTGGCCTGCTCGGCCCAGAATGCGTCACGGTCGTTGATCGAGCGTGCGTGAAAGTCAGCGTAGCTGCCCATGAAAGTCTCCTGAAAACCCGGAACAATGAACCCTTGCGAGCGGAGGATGCCCTGACATCTCCCGTCTCTTCTGAATTCATAATTATGGGTAGAGGACTTGCAACAAGCTGACTTTTACGCACACCCGACAGCGCAGAACCAAAGGCATCAGACTCAAAAAACATACCTTCTGCTGTACGTCGGCACCTTCAGGTCCGACATCTGCCGGCTTGGCTCAGGTCTGTATCAGGGCTAAAGCCACTGACCTACGGTATCTGGAACATGCTCGTTTCGCATCGATGGTTCACTTGAACAGTCGTTGCAGCAATTTGAAATCAGGATGCTCGGCGCTGCGAACCCATTCAAAGGCGACCATCTCGGCGGTCACCAACTCGGCACCGGCACCGGCCAAACGGTCATACGCGGCATCCCGATTGCGCTCGGTGCGCGAAGTGCAGGCATCGGTCACCACCCACACCTCAAACTCGTCTTCGAGCAAATCGAGTGCGGTTTGCATCAGGCAAATGTGGGCCTCACAGCCGGCCAACACAATGCTTTTGCGCTCTGGGGCTGCGGCCTGGGGCTTTTGCAAATGGCGAGGCAAGCTGCGCGCATTGCCGCGTGGCGCTAGGGGCGGCTCAGGCTGCAGCCATTCGCCCAGGCCCTCCTCCACCGCACTGAACTGCATTTTGGCCAGCACTTGACGGCAATGTGAGCGAATTTCAGGGGGTATTTCCCCCAACCGCGAAGGATTTTGCTCGGTTCCCCACACAGGCACGCCCATAGCCGATGCCAACTCGGCCAATTTGGCGGCATTGGCCCATGCAGCATCGGCCTGCCAGAGTGCAGGCTTGAGTTTGGGCTGGAAATCCACCAGCACCAATTGACTTTCTTCGACATCGATCAACATAGTTCACCCCAATTCAGATGGTCTGATTGTCGCAGTTGCCAAAGTCTGCCCCGAGCGCGTCAGCGCTGAAAATATCAAACTGACCACATAAGTTATGCTCAGCACTTCATGCGTTCATTGATCTTCACCCTTTTCTGGTTCCTGGCGGCTTCGGTTGCGTTGGCTGCACCTGCTGACGACGAGCAGATCAAGCCTTCGGTCGAAAAAGGTTTGGTGTCTCAATTGACCAGCCAGTTCAGCAACCCCTTCACCAGCCCTCTGACCGGTCAGTTGACCGAACAACTGAGCAACGCCAAAGGCAAAGCGAGTGACAAAGCCACGGGCCTGATCACCCAGGCCATGGACTTGTTGGGTGTACCTTACAAACGCGGCGGAACCAGTGAAGCTGCAGGCTTCGATTGCAGCGGTTTTGTGCGCCACCTGTATGAAAAATCAGTAGGCCGCCTGTTGCCGCACCGTGCAGAAGAGCAGGCACGCTCCACCGAAGTGATTGACCGAGCCGAACTCCAGCCCGGGGATCTGGTGTTTTTCAACACCATGAAACGCACCTTCAGCCATGTGGGCATTTATCTGGGCGATGGCAAATTCATCCATTCACCCCGCACAGGCAAGTCGGTCAAAGTCGACGACATGCGCAGTGCCTATTGGCAAAAACGCTTCAATGGGGCACGCCGCGTGCCCCTCGAAGCTGAGTCGAACAAGCCATGAAATCCCAAATTGACCACCTCGTGGTGATGGCCGCCACGCTGGAAGCGGGCGTGCAATGGTGCGAAAACACACTGGGCATCACCCCAGGCCCCGGCGGTGAGCACGACAAATACGGTACCCACAACCGCCTGTTCAAGATCGCCTCGCCCAGTCACCCCTTGGCTTATCTGGAAATCATCGCCATCAATCCATCGGCAGCAGCCGGTAAACGCCCTCAGGTGGCGCGCTGGTTTGACATGGACGACAAGGCCGTGCAAAAAACGGTGGCCAGCGAGCCGCGCCTGATCACTTTTGTGGCCAGCACCGACGATGTGAAAGCCGCCCGCCACGCCCTGCGCGTACAAGGCATCGAACGGGGCCAAATCGTGCACGCCAGCCGCAAGCTCAACAAAGGGACCCTCAACTGGCAGATCACGGTGCGCGAAGACGGCGAACGCCTCTTCAACGGCACCTTGCCCACGCTCATCCAGTGGGGCAAACCAGAGGCCACCGACCCGATGCGCCTGCACCCGCGCAACAGCCTGCCCCGTTCGGGTGTGACACTGCAAAGCTTGGTCATCAGCCACCCCAGCGGTCCCAAGCTGCAAGCGGCTTACGAAGCCATCGGCCTCGAAGGCATTGCCATTGAAACCGGCCCCGCCAGCCTGATCGCCACGCTCAAAACCCCCAAGGGTCTGGTTCAGCTCCAAAGCCAGGGCATTTGAGTCAAGCTGTCTGAGGCGTACCGCGCTCAGACAGGCTGCTGCCCGTCCTGAGTCTCTTTTGGCAAAGTGGCCAGCAATGCCATGCCCGCAGCCATGACCCCGGCAGTCAACCACAACGCCCCTTTGAACGTGCCCGTGGCCTGCGCCATGGCCCCGGCCACCACCGGTGCGATCACCTGTGCTGCGCCGTAGCTCAGGGTCAGGCGGGCCATGGCCTTGCCCGGGTTGTTGGGCGCGCGCCGCCCAACCAGCGCCAGTGTCATGCTGACGATGCCGATGAAGGTGGCACCATAACCGATGGCTCCGCCCAAAGCGGCCGCCAGAGAACCGGACACGGCAGGCAAGATGACCGACAGCGTCTGCAAACCAAAGGCCAGCAGCAAAGCCCGGGTGTCGCCCCAACGCCGGGCCACCTTGTCCCACAAAAACACGGCAGGCATGGCCGCCAACCCCACCAGCGCCCAAGCCAGTGCGCCTTGCCCGGCCAGAGCCGGTTCGCGCTCGACAATCGCCACGGTGAAGGTAGCGCTGATGACAAAGCCCCAACCGGCCGCAAAGTAGCTGCCCGCCATGGTCAGCATCCAGCGGCGCGACACCATGCTGGTCGCATCCGGGCCTTGAGCCGCAGTGACTTCGGGCGGCACCGGAGGACGCCACAACCAGGCCGGCACAAAAAACACCAGCCCGATGGCCGTCATGGCCAACCACTGGTGTGACCACAACGCCCAGATGCGCGACACGCCCCAGACGCCGACAGCCGACACCACAATGCCCAGCCCCAGCCCGATGAAATGCACACCCAGCTCGGGTCTGCGCCCCTGGTGCATCAGCCAGCCCAACACCAGGCCCGCCCCCAGCAGCATGCCGGTGGCACCGCACAAACCGCCCAGATAACGCCACAGCGCCCAAGCAGGCATCCAGGTCGACAGCGCCATCCCGGCTACCGTCAGCAGCGACAGCCAAAGCCCCATGCTGTACAGGCGGTGCCGCCAACGCACATCATCGATCCAGGCGGCAGCCAATGCACCCGAGATGTAGCCCGCGTAATTGATGGCGGCCAGCGCGCCGGCGCTGGCATCGTTGAGCCCGGTTTGCGCCTGCAAGCTGGGCAACAAGGGCGTGTAGGCAAAGCGTGCCAGGCCGATGGTCAGCACCAGGCCAAAAATGCCGCCAACGATGACTTGCCAGGGTTGAAGTGGGGCCTTTTCTGTCTGCATGCTGGAGTGTTTCTGGGTTGAGCGTTTCAGCCAAAGGTGTTGGCGCTGGCCATTGCACCCAGCCGGGCGGTGATGGCATGGAACTGGGCGACGGTATCTTCAATGATCTGCTGCGCGGTTTGTACACCATGAATCAGGCCAGCCGACTGCCCTGCCAATGCAGGCGCAGCGTTCATGTCCCCGCCGAAATACACGCCTTGAATGCCTTTGAAACTGGCCATGTCCATCACGCCAGCTTCGTGGATGGACTGGGTAAAAGGGGTTTTCAGGGCACGGATGCAGGGTGATGACCGGGTGTTGAGCATCCAGGTCCCGGTGGTGTCCGCCTCCACAATGGCCTCTTTGTAATGCGCATGCACCGGGCTTTCGGCGCAGGCCACAAAACGAGTGCCCATCTGAACGGCCTCAGCCCCCAAGGCAAAAGCGGCTGCCATGCCCCACCCATCGACAATGCCGCCAGCGGCAATCAGCGGCACGTCCACCTGTTCACGTATAGCCTGCAACAACACCAGCGTGCTGACTTCTTCGGGATTTTTGAAACCACCGCCTTCTGCCCCCTCGACAACCAGACCGTCTACCCCCGCATCCACACATTTGAGCGCGGCATCCACGGTGGGCACGGCGTGGTAGACCACAATGCCCGCGGCCTTGAGCGGCGCGATGAACTTGGCTGGACTGCCTGCCGACGTGGTGACAAAGCGCACGCCCGACTCACAAACAAACCGCAGCATGGCCTCGTCTTTTAAAAAGCGGATCGGCAAATTCACGCCGAACGGCAGCCCGCTGTCCACCATGGTCTGAATTTCACGCTGGCAGTTGACCGTCTCCCCCGAAGAGGTTTCGATGATGCCCAGCCCACCGGCGCGAGAGACGGCCGAAGCCAGGGTGCTGCGCGCAATCCAGCCCATGGGCGCTTGCAAAATCGGGTAACGGGCGCCGGTGTGGGCCAAAACACGGTTCATCGGGAGGCTCCTTTTTTGATTGGCCTGATTGTGGGTGTTACCCGGCACTCAAGCTGTGCCCGCCATGACAGGCCCTTTGACTCAGCGCCGACCGCTGCCCGGCTTGGCAAAGTCGGCATCGACCCAGGCCTGCGCGGTCTGGCGATTGAGCTTGAAACCGGCGTCCACCTTGATGTCGGCCAGTTCATCACCGCCTTCGTCTTGGGCACTCAGTACCGCATAGGGGTTGTCTTCGTCGGGCACGATGCGCAAAAGCACTGTCACGCGACCTTCTGGACCATTGACGGTCACGCTCTGGTTGAGCTGGGCATGCAACTGCTGCTCGCTGCGGCGCACAAACTCGCTGGCGGTTTTGACCAGGGTGATGAAAGCCGTGCCATCCAACGGTTTGGGGTTCTTCTTGTCGCGCCCCATGGTCCAAGGCCCCACCAAGGCGGGCTCAGATTCGCCATCCTTGTACATCGCCACCGCCCAACCGTCGTCGTCGTCATTTTTGATGACCTTGGCGGTCCATTGCTCGTTTTGCCACAGGCGGGGTTCTTGCCGCAGCGGCGTGTCTTGGGTGTCGTCAGTCATGAGGTGCTAGAAAAATGGGGATGGCCATCATGCCTGAAAACACAGCGATGTCCCGTAGGTCGGCACCTTCAGGTCCGACGTTGTGAGCAACAGTGCCAACCCATGTCGGAGTGATAGCCGTCAACCTGCCAAAAGGCCGGCATCAAGGCTGCAAGTGCAAAGCCAGCACCAGCACCTGACTCGCGCCCTGCTCGCGCAACAGCGCCGCCGCCACAGCAGCGACCCAGCGGGTGCGCACAGTGGTGCCCACCAACAGCACCGGCCCGGCTGTCCAATCCGCATCACCTGCCCAACGGATGGCCGATTCCAGATGCGCCACCACCGGGGTCGAGGCGGTGTCGTCGGGCGCGGGGCCGCCTTGCCAACTGAACACATCATGCAGCGGCAAGCGGCCTTTGCGGGCAATGTGCGCAGCCAGCATGCGGTTGGCGGCCATGTCGGGCGCGGGCAGCGGCACCACGCACACCGGGCGGGCGGGCCACGTCTTAGCCCAGCGCCCCAGCGTGGCCACGGCACCGGCCAGCAGCGCTTCGGGCACTTGGCCGCGCACTTCGCCGGGTGTGACCTGCCGCAAGGCTTGCAGCTCGGCCACCCAGCCCGGGTCATCGGCAAAGGCCACGGCGCGGCCCGCATCAAAGCCGCGAATCGCGCCTTTGCGCCCCACCCCGGCGGGCCAGCGTTTGCGCGGCTCGATGTCCACGTCCATGCCGCGCAAGAAGTCTCGCGCTGCGATCAGTTTCTCTGGCGACGGCGTCAGGCCCGGAAACGGCAGCTGCCCGGTACACACCGAACAGCGCCCGCACGGTGCGGGCGACGGGTCGTCGAGCGCGGTTTGCAAATAGGCCATCAGGCAGCCCCGACCGTGCGCGTACTGGCGCATGATGTCCGCCTCTTGCTGGCGCACCTGGGCCAGGGCCGCCCACTTGGCGGTGTCGTGTTCATAGGGCAGCCCCGTAGCATGCCAACTGGAGCCGTCTTTGTTCACCACGCCCTCGACCGCCAGAATTTTCAAAAGCGCCTCCAGCCGCCCCCGGCGCACACCGGTGTCGGCTTCGATCTCGATCAAGCTGCGGCCCCCCTCATCCTGATCGCCCAGACTTTGCAACACCTTGGCGGCCGTTTGCGGGTCAGGAATCGACGACGTGGCGAAGTAATCCCAAATGCGCTCGTCCGCGTCTGACGGCAACAACACCCCTTCGGCATGCGCCACCGCCCTGCCCGCCCGGCCCACCTGCTGGTAATAGGCCACTGGGGTCGAGGGTGAACCCACATGCACGCAAAAACCCAGGTCGGGCTTGTCATACCCCATGCCCAGGGCCGAAGTGGCCACCACCGCCTTGACCTGGTTGCGGCGCAGGCGGTCTTCCACTTTCTGGCGGGTATCGGCATCGGTCTGGCCCGAATACGCTTCGACCTCATGGCCACAACTGCACAAAAACGCGGTCAGCCGCTCGGCCTCGGCCACCGTCAGCACATAAATGATGCCGGAGCCGGGCAACTGCGTCAGCGCATCGGCAATCCAGGCATAGCGCTGCAGCGGCGACAAACCGGGCACCACCGACAGCGTGAGCGAAGTGCGTGCCAACGTGCCGCGAAACGTGACCGTGTTCGCGCCCAACTGCTGGCCAATGTCGTGCGTCACCCGCTCGTTGGCCGTGGCGGTGGTGGCCAGCACGCTGGCGGTGGGCGTCGAAAGCAGTGCCCTCGCCAGCCGCTGGTAATCGGGTCGGAAATCAAAACCCCAATCGCTGATGCAATGCGCCTCGTCGATCACGATCAGGCCCACCCGGGCCAGCAAAGCACCCAGCCGCGCCGCAAAGCGCGGGTTGCCTAAGCGCTCGGGCGAGACCAGCAACACGTCCAGCGTGTCCGCGTCCAGCTGGGCAAACACCTCGTCCCAGTCGTCGATGTTGGTCGAATTGACCGTGGCGGCCTTCAGACCCGCCCGCCCGGCGGCGCTCACCTGATCGCGCATGAGGGCCAAAAGCGGCGACACCACCAACGTAGGGCCCGCCCCCGTGCTGCGAATGGCATGTGTGGCGGCCCAATACACCGCCGACTTGCCCCAGCCCGTGGCCTGCACCACCAAAACCCGTGCCGCAGGCTGCAACACCGCATGGACGGCATTGACCTGGTCAGGCCACGGTTGCGCCCCTGGGCCTGCCAACCTGCTCAAAATGGTCTGCATGTGTTGTGCGGCCAAATCACGGTGAACCGTTGGCTTGCTGGGCATTTTTCTCTCCCGCCTTCGAATGTATGGGCGCATTTTGCGACCAAAGAGGACCAGGTCTCGGCCCGAAGTGCCCGACAATCAGCTTTTCTGAACTTTCGGTCTGCAGCGGCACTTTATGGCGATTCAATGGTTTCCCGGACACATGCACCTCACGCGCAAGGCGATCGGGGAGCGCATCAAAGAGATTGACGTGGTCATCGAAATGCTCGACGCCCGCCTGCCCGGATCGAGTGCCAACCCCATGCTGGCCGAGCTGATCAAGGGCAAGCCCGCGCTCAAAATTTTGAGCAAGCAAGACCTGGCCGACCCGGTGCGCACCGCGCAGTGGCTGGCGCACTACAACGCCCTGCCCGGGGTGAGCGCACTGGGCCTGGACACCAGCATGACCTCGCCTGCCAAGGCGCTGATCGACGCCTGCCGCCAGCTCGCGCCCAACCGCGGCGGCATGGTCAAGCCCATGCGCGTGCTCATTTGCGGCATCCCCAACGTGGGCAAATCCACCCTGATCAACACCCTCAAGGGCAAACGCGCCGCCAAAACCGGTGACGAAGCGGGCGTGACCAAGCTGGAACAGCGCATCACCCTGGCCGACGACTTTTACCTGTACGACACACCGGGTGTGCTGTGGCCGCGCATCATCGTGGCGCAAAGCGGCTTCAACCTGGCCGCCAGCGGCGCGATCGGGGTGAATGCGTTTGACGAAGAAGAGGTGGCACTGGAACTGCTCAATTACCTGATCCCCGAGTACCCCGAAGCCTTGCAAGCCCGCTACAACATCGCCGAGGTGGCTGGGCACACCGACGAAGAAATGCTCGAAGCCATTGGCCGCAAACGCGGCGCCATGCAAAGCGGTGGCCGCGTCAACACCACCAAAGCCGCGCATGTGCTCATTCACGACTTTCGCTCTGCCGCCTTGGGCCGCTTGACCCTCGAAACCCCTGAGCAATTTGCGCAGTGGCTGGCCGAAGGCAAAAAAGCCGACGCTGAGCGCGCCGTTCGCAAAGAAGAATTTGCCCAAGCCAAAGCGGCCAACAAATCGCGTCGTGCGGTCACCCGCCGTTGATGCCGCACGCCATGCCACACCGCTCGCAACCACCCACCGTTCCCGACAAAGAGGCCATCGCCCTGCTCCCGACCTTTGAGCGCCTTGACCTTGAACGCATCAGCCTAGTCTGCACCGGCCCTCAAGCACGACAGGCGCAAGCGCAACTCATGCAAGCCCGAGCCTGGGGCTTTGACACCGAATCCAAACCCACCTTCAAAGTGGGCGAGCCATCAGACGGGCCGCACATCTTGCAGCTCTCAACTGCCGAGCGGGCCTGGGTGTTTCAGTTGCACGACGCCGAATGCCGCACCGTGGCCGCCGAACTGCTGGCGCAAGGCGGCATTGCCAAAGCCGGTTTTGGGCTGGGCGATGACCGCAAACGCATCATCCAAAAACTGGGCATCGAGCCGCAGGGCATTGTGGAACTCAACACCGTGTTCCATCAACTCGGCTACCGCAAAGACATGGGCGTCAAGGGCGCGGTGGCGGTGCTGTTCAACCAGCGCTTCATCAAATCCAAAAAAGCCGCCACCAGCAACTGGGCCAACGCCCGCCTGAGCGAAGCCCAACTGATCTATGCCGCCAACGACGCGTATGCGGCCATCCGGGTCTGGCAGGCGCTGGGGCTGCCGCCCGCCCCCTAAGGCACGCAAACCAAACAGCCAGCCGAGTGAGCCGCTTCAGGCTGCCGGCGGAAAGCCGACTTTTTGGGGCCAGAGGTTCACAAAGGCCTGCACAGAGATGCTGCCATACAAGCCCGCCTTGGTGAACGGCTCATCGGCCAGCCAGGCGTGCGCCGCGTCCCGGCTGGGAAAGTCAATCACCAACAAACTGCCCATCATGGTCGTGCCATCGTCGTGCGTGAGCGGGCCGGCAAACGCCATGCGGTCAGCAGCCGCCGCCAAATAAGCCTTGTGCTCGGGCCGCACGCGCTGGCGCAGCGCAGACGAATCGGGTTTGTCGATCAGGGTGAATGCAAACAACATGGCTTGTCTCCGGATTGAGGGGTTTGAAATCATTCTTCCACGCCCCTTCGGCTGCACCAGTCCTGCACAAGACAGGCCCCACCGTCTGGGCAATGCACTTCCGTCCCGAGATACGGCAGGGCCTCGCCAGCGCTCAGCCCTAAAATTGACCCATCCCGGGCTTGCTTTCAGAGCCCGACAAATCCTGTACGCACCATGTCTCACGCCTTGGCCCCCAGCGCCGCCCCCACTGACACCGCCACCTCGGTGCTGAACTTTGCCAACGCCCAATGGCGCGTGCGCAGGCCTCGGCCTTTTGTGCTGGTCATTGAGGGCGAAGTGGGGCACGAAAGTGCCGAGCCCAGCGACTACCTGCACGACAAGCTCTTGCTGCCCGAATGGCGCGAAGCCTTTTACCAACTGGTCGATGCCACGGGCCTGGTGGTGTGCCTCAATGTGCACACCCAGCACCCCACCTACCGCGACGTGCGCGGCCGCTCCAGCAAAGGGCGCCTCAGCCAAGGCGAGTACTACCACCACGACGGCTGCACCGGCCCGGTGAAGCCACGCTTTGTCGAAATCCGCTGCCCCATTCAGCCGCAAACCCGTGGCGTGGCCACTGCCATTGCGCCACACCACGATGTGGTCAAAGCCATGGCCCAAATGCTGCCCGCCGAGTTGGCCGCCAGTGCAGCACTGGCAGGGCAAGACATGCGCCCCGACACCATTGCCCGCATGGACTACGCCGCGCTCGACCACCTGCAAGGCCTCATCACCCGCACCGTGCGCAAAAAGCTCAACGCCGAAGGCGCACGCAGCTACTTCCGCCAAGTCGACGTGGCCGCCAATGCCTACTTTGAACCCTGGGCCTTGGGCGAAAGCCGCTTCATTGCCAACGCCAACAGCGGCGTCACCATGCAACACCGCCGCGCCTACCAAGCCCCGCACACCGGCGGCGTGGCCAACGGCCACCTGGTCAAGCGCTGGACGAATGAAGAGCTGCTGCTACCCGGCCAAGTGGTAGACCAGGCTTTGATTGCTGCGCTGTGCAGCGAGGAAGGTGATGAGCCCGGTGATGGTGAGCGGGCTGAGGGCTGTTACCTGGCGGCGCATTGAAGTTCGCCGCCTTGCGCGCCAACACATCAATGCCAAGAACGCGTCAGCAACTCATCCAACGCATCCGCAATCTCTTGCCCGTTCTCAGCCAAGGAACCCACGCACTCTCCCAGCTGATCTAGCGCCACTGAAACCATGTCCAAAGGGTGCAGCACCAGTTCCTGGCCCTGCACTTTGACGCTCGGATTCATGCGCGTGCCAGCAATACCCCCAGGCAGCGCACTGCGCTTGACCAAAGGCACAACCACTCGACGGCGGTAGCCGTCAAACAAGGAAGACTGAACCACCACCACATAAGGGATGGTGTCCTTCGATGGGCCTTTGTTTCGATGAAGGTCGAACTGAGCCATCAGAGTGTGGAGTGTTCATCGGCAAATGAGCCGACTTGGGCATGCAAAGCGTTCCAACCTGCCACGGCTTGGTCAGCCTGTTGCTGGCGGCTTGAACGTGCCTGCTTTTGTTGCACCACATACGCTGCGAGCAACTCTTCAGCCGTGGCCGACAAATTAGAGGTGTAGCCTTTGAGCTCGGCGATCAAGCCTTCACTCAACGTGAGGTTGACTGGGCGTTTTCGGGATAAGGGCATGGCGCTGCTGGAGCGTGGCATAGGGGCCTCCGGTAAGTTATGCGCATATTATGCGCATTCAAAGCCATCCTTGGCCATGCTGGGGGTGCATTGAGCGCAGCCTCAGTCGGGCGTGTTCCCCGACAACTCGGCAAACTTGCCGATGCGTGAGCCGCCATCCTTGACATCGCGCAGCTTGCTGATGAGGTGCAGCAGAAACAGCAGCGAACCGTCGGACACACGCGGCAGGCCAGGGCCAAAGCGGCCATCAAAGCCTTTGAGGGTGTGTTCGTCGGTGATGTCGCCTTCGATCTTTTTCCAGTCCACGCCAAAGGCGTGGGTTGGAGAGCATATAGTCGAACTTGCTGGCGTAAAGGTGGTCGTTCGAAAGCGTGTTGCCGAGCTTGATCTGGCTGACATCCTGTGCACGAATTTTTGCGTCGCGTAGAAGTGCTACCTTGGGACGAAGACGTGGCTCAGACCTACGGTACATTGCGGGCACAACTGCAAAGCAAAGGCATCAGCCTGTCGGTGCTGGACATGCAAATTGCGGCACATGCACTGCAAGCCAAAGCCGTGCTGGTCAGCAGCGATGCCGCCTTTTTGCATGCAGCTCAGCTCCAAATCCAAAATTGGATGGATGCCATCAGGTGATGAAATTTTTGCGCCCTGAGTCAAAGACACAAGTTCATCAAAAAAAAGCCGCCAACCCTTTCAGGTTGTCGGCTTTTTTTTTAGCACTGACCCGTCCTGCCAGAGGTTGACACCTTTTCAAGAAAGAAAAGGCAAGTCAAATGGAATCAGGCATCAAGAGAACACAGAGGGACTACACGCTGGCTTTTAAGCTGGCGGTGGTCGAGCAGGT
>JACCDQ010824054.1_pt1 | contig 13994 bp, 14 predicted proteins | sample 7446031 | NCBI WGS metagenome assembly JACCDQ01 (sample SAMN15323442, study PRJNA562643) | freshwater metagenome | isolation source: river surface water | place: USA:Blue River Watershed | collected 2017-08-17 | reverse complement strand
GCCGCGCAGTTTGAAGCTGTGCACGGGCTGCTGGTCTTCGCGCTTTAAGAGCACGGTGTTGTGAATGCGACGGCTGAGGTTTTTCGCTACCTCCAGCGCAGATTCGGTTGCCACGTCGTACACACGGGCGGTCAAGATTTTTTTCAGGTAATCGGCGGGCTGCAGCGCGCGCGCTTTGGTGGTGTGGGTAGACATGGGGTGATTGTCTCTTATGAAAAAATCAGCACAGGCAAAAAAAAGCCCCGAGTTTTGCAACTCGGGGCATGAATCCACTTTTGAGGGTGGAGGAGACAAGCCCAAATTGTATGCAAATTTTGTTGCGCTGCAACAATTCGCAGACAATCACGCTAGAAATTTATTGGAGAAACACTCATGGAATGCACCGTCAGCTGGACCGGCAACTCAGGCACCCGTTCAGGCATGGGCTTTATTGCAGAAACAGGCAGCGGTCATGTGGTGGCCATGGATGGCGCGCCCGATGCAGCCAAGCCCGAGAACGGCGGCCAAAATTTGGCGCCTCGTCCCATGGAGATGCTCTTGGCAGGCACAGGTGGCTGCACCGCATATGACGTGGTGCTCATCTTGAAACGTGGCCGTCATAACGTGCAAGGCTGCAGCGTGAAGATCGTGAGCGAACGCGCCACCGAAGACCCCAAGGTGTTCACCAAAATCAATATGCACTTCACCGTTACCGGCCGAGGCGTGCCAGCCAGTGCGGTGGAGCGTGCCATTGCCATGAGCCACGACAAATACTGCTCGGCCAGCATCATGCTGGGCAAAACCGCAGAAATCACCACCAGCTTTGTGCTGGTAGAGGCTTAAAAGCCGTAAAGCAAAGACTTAGATGCGATGCGCCACGGTGGTCATCACCTTGGCGGCCACTTGCATCATGGCTTTGAAAGGCGCGGGCAGCTCCGCTGCTCCTGCAGTCAGTGCGTCTTTGGCGTGTTGCGCTTCGTCCACCTTCATTTGCGCCACGATGGCACGGCTGGGACCGTCATTCGCTGGCAGCAGCCCAAGGTGGCTTTCTAAATGGGCTTCAACCTGGCGCTCAGTCTCCACCACAAACCCAAGGCTCATGCGGTCGCCCCCCAGTTTGGCGGCGGCGTAGCCAATACCGAATGCACCTGCGTACCAAAGCGGGTTGAGCAAGCTGGGGCGCCCGCCAAGCTCGTGCAAACGCTGTTCACACCAAGCCAAGTGGTCGGTTTCTTCGTCACATGCGGTGGTCAGGTGCTGACGCAAGGCGTTGTCCTTTGTAGCCAAGGCTTGCGCGGTGTACAACGCTTGGGCACACACCTCGCCTACATGGTTCACGCGCATCAGAGCTGCGGCTTCAGCCTTTTGGCTTTCGGTCAGTGGGGCGGGGGTGGGTACCTCGGCGGTCCAGATGGGCGTGGGGCGGTTGGCGTGATGGCGGGCAAATACGGTGCGCAGGGCACTGTCGGCGGCAGTAAGTAGACGGTCCATACTTTGAAGTTTAAAGCGCGTGAATGTAGCTTGACAGGGCTATTTCGAGGAAATCTGAGAATTGTCAAAATCAACAAATTACGAGGGTTTATGCGGGTTTTGATAGGGTGATGTTGCATGAATGCAACGAAAAAGACGAGTTTTTGACACGTGTCATAGGTTTATGCGGTCGAGTCTGGTTCAATACGTTCAACTTCCCGAAAACGGAGGTTGGCTACTACAAAAAAGTAGGGCCCCTGTTCAAACCTTGGAGAACCTTGAAATGAAAAAAACCCTCGTTGCTATCGCAGCATTGGCCTCTGTGTCAGCTTTCGCACAATCATCTGTGACCATCTACGGTCAATTTGACGCTGGTATCTACAACATCAAAAAAGCCAACGGCACTGACAGCGCTACTGTCTATGGCGATGGCGCAGTTTTCTCAAACGTGCTGGGCTTCAAAGGCACTGAAGACATGGGTGGCGGCTTGAAAGCTGGCTTCCAAATGGAAACAGACGTGCAAACCAACAACGGTGGTGAAAACCAAAACGGTCAATTCCGTCGTCAAGCCAACGGCAGCATCGCTGGTGGCTTTGGTGAAGTCAAATTGGGCTTGACTACCAACCCAATCATCGCCACTAACGGCGCATTGATGCCAGTTGCTGGTAACTCTGTGTCTACATCGACATCTTCAGCTCTGGGCTACGCAGATTTCTACACAAAGAACGCTGTGACCTACACATCACCAGCTTTCATGGGTTTGACTGCTCAAATCCAACGCGGTATGTCTAACAACATCGAATCTTCATCACAAGGTTCAGTGACTGCATACAGCTTGGCTTACGTGAACGGTCCTTTGGAAGTCCGTTACGCTGCTCAAGATCGTAAAGCTGCCGCGATCGGCGCTGCTAACTCCGGTGCTAACCCATCTACAGCTACCGCAGCCGCTGCAGCTAAAGAGTCATCAGTGTTCGGCGTGAAGTACAAGATTGGTGCATTCACAGTTGGTGCAGCTCGTTTGCAAAACGAGACAACTTCGAAGGTTACTGGTAACCAAGCTGGTTTGGGCTACACAACTGGTGCATGGACATTGGGTGGTTCTTTGACCAAGTCTGAAGGCAGCAAGTTGACTAACCTGCAAGCTCGCTACGCTTTGAGCAAGCGCACCAACTTGATCGGTATGTACGGCATTGCTGACAACGCAGCTACCGTGAAGTTCAACCCTGTTGCATTCAACACAGGTAACTCACCAGCCACTATCACTGATACATACGCTGCTACTGCTAACACCAAGCAAACAGCTATCGGTTTGGGCTTGACTCACTCTTTCTAATCCCCACGCTGGCTTAGCCAGTTAAGGATTTAAAAAGAATAAAACCCCACTGTGGCAACACAGTGGGGTTTTTTGTGTGAATTTAAAGGCCTTTACCAAACAACAGCGTGCAGTTGATGCGCCTGTTTTCGTAGCCTTCTTTGAAGTGAATCTCATCCGTGGCGTGAAAGTAGGTAGAGTCAAACAAAACGCAACGGTTCATTTTGTAGGGAACGCGTACCATTTTGGCTTGTCGCTCATCCAGATACTGCTGGATAGTGGCGCTGTCAGCGTTGGCTTTCTCAAAGCTCCAGTCATCAGGTGGCGGCGTGTCGTACACCACAATGCCACCGGTGGAATGATCAAGGCAAGCATCATCAGGTGTTAGCCAAAAATTAATGTTGACGCGTGCAAAGTCGGCATGCAAATTGATGCCGGTCATGCGTTGATCGTATTTAAACCCCCAGGCTTGACGCAGGTCTTGGGTACCAATGACATTGGGCATGGCAAGCTTGAGTTGACGTGCAATTTCAAGGATGACGGGCGAACAAAAACCGCTGGCCATGAATGAGCCCAAATAACCGTTGGTGTAGCTTCTCTTCCATACGGTGGCTTCTTCACAAAATTGACGTAGCGCCAACAGCGCTTGTTCCGATAAAAAATTATCGATGACCACCAGTTTGGTCGTGTTGTGAGCAAAGTTGTGTTCAATCTCTTGAAAATTGTTTTCGCCCAACGCCGGCCCACTGAACGGGGTGTTGGGTAAGTAGTGATAAGCACCGATGGCATGACTTAATGCGACATGGTCCTGTGCTTCATTGGCCGTCTGATGTCGCGTGATGGCTTCTAGTGCCAATTTGGCTGACGGAGTTTGTAGACCGCGCGCTTGGAGCAAGCACAGCTGTTCACGGTCATGGCGTAAACGCGGCTCGGAAATTGGCCATTCTTGCGGGTTGTTAATGTTGGGTTGATGTTCTGACAGGAGTGCAGCTTGTCTGAAATGATGTTGTGCCAATTCAAGCTGATCGATATTGAAGTAATGGAAACCGAGCAATTCGTTGCACAACGCGTCATGTTCAATGAGCTGGCGATGTTCTTGAATCAATGCATCAAGCGAGTCGTTACGTTTGAGTTCGGCGTAGATGATCAGCAGGCCTTGAAGAGCTTGTGTCACGTTGTGATTGGATGCAAGTGCCTCCAGATAAGGCTCGATGGCTTCTTCGACTTGATCCTGGTTGTAAAGCAGAGCAGCTAGGCTGATGCATGCATCAGAGCGCCATGCCTCACCTAGCAAAGGATCAGCTTGGTGCGCTTTGTCAAAGCATGATTTCGCTTGGGGTGGATTATTTAATGCCACGTAGCACCAGCCTTTGTGCAGCCATGCTGCGGCTAGAGACGGGTTGAGTTCGAGTGCTCTGTCTAAATGCAAGATGGCATCTTGGGGGGCACCAGTGGCTTTCTCTGCAATGCCTAAATTTAGCCAAATGTCGGCTTGGGTCGGATCAAGTGAAATCGCCAAGCGAGTGCTGATTTTGGCATCTTCGAACTTTTCCAGCTTAATTTGGATGGCAGAGAGGTTCAGCAAAATAGATAACCGGTCTGGGGCAAGTCGATGTGCTTGAATCAGTTTGTGTTCAGCGGGTTCGAACTTTTTCTTTTCGATAAGGTCTAACCCATCTAAAAAAAGCTGTTTGGCTTCATGGAGTGCATTCATAGAAGAAATTCTATGTTCGAGCATGCTGCTTCACTGCGCACAGCTGCATTGATAATTGGGTTCATTTCAGTTTGTACGCATGCAGCAGACATTTAACGCTTCCTTCACCACGTCTCGTAACGCAGGTTTATCGCTTGACGGTGTGACTTTGCAGCGCGGCACTACCACCGTGTTTGATGGGTTGAGCTTGCAGCTACACGAGCCTCGCATTGGCTTAATTGGCGACAACGGGGCGGGCAAAAGCAGTTTGTTCCGTTTGCTCTGTGGGTTAGACCATCCGCAGGCAGGCCGTGTCCATGTGCCCGATGGCCCTCAGGCTGTAGGCATGATGTTTCAAAACCCAGATGACCAAATCATTTTCCCAACCGTGGAAGAGGAGCTGTCCCTGAGCTTGCAGCACTTGAAGCTACCACGCGCTGCTGCACAGCAGCACGTGCATGACGCTTTGCAAGTCCGAGGCTTGCTGGACTGGGCTCCACGTGCTGTGGGGGGGCTGAGTCAAGGGCAGCGCCAACATGTGTGCTGGCTGGCCCTCTCGCTCGCGCCGCACCGCGTGCTGCTGTTAGACGAGCCGTTTGCAAGCCTTGATTTACCCGGTCAAGCCCTGTTGCGCCAAGAGATTGAGCGCGCACCGCAACAAGTGCTGGTGTCCACCCATGTCTTGGCGCATGTGCGTCATTTTGAACGTGTCATTTGGCTAGACCGTGGCCGAGTGCGCGCCGATGGTGCAGGGGCTGAGGTGTGCGCGGCTTACGAAGCCGATGTGGCTTTGCGCACGGGTCAGGTTTGACGATGGGCAGTCTGTACAGCGATCAACTCACTTGGCTGCACGGCATGTCTGCTGGCGTGAAGCTGTTGGCTTTGGCATTGTTAGGTATAGGTTTGTTTGCAGCGCAGCAGTGGCAGGTGTTGCTGGCTGCGACCATGTTGTGCGTATTGGTGTTTGCTTCGCTGGGGGCCACCGCATTGCGTGCCAAGCCCTTGGTGGTGGGCGTGCTGGTGGCCAGTGCTTTGGTGGCTGGTTTTCATGTGTGGATGGAGCAGACGCTGCTGGCCGCCGTGACGGTGATGCGATTGCTCAGTGCCACTTTGATAGGCATTGCCCTGACGCTCACCACGCGCTACAGCGACTTGCTGCACGTGTTTGAATGGTTGTTGTTGCCCCTGCAAAAGCTGGGTGTGCGTACCGACCGTTTGGCTTTGCAGCTGGCTTTGATGCTGCGATTCACTGAGCAATTCTTCGTGGTGTGGCGACGCTTGGATGAGTCCTACCGCCTGCGAACCGGGAAAGCCGGCGGTTTTAAAATATTGGCTCCGCTCACCATTCACATGTTGGTCACCGCAAGGCGCGTGGCCGATACCTTGCATCTACGTTTGCGCCGCTAATGGCTGGATTTATGAACACCTCTACTTTTTCTTTGGCCCTGGTTTCGTTGTTTGCAGCTTTGATTGCTGTGTTTGGCCTGATCCCCAAGATTGATTTGCCACTGGGCGTGCCCATCACCTTGCAAACTTTGGGTGTGATGTTGGCAGGCTGCATGTTGGGGCCCAAGCGTGGCTTGCAGGCCCTGTTATTGTTTTTGGCTGCCGTGGCCGTGGGTTTGCCTTTGTTGTCAGGTGGTCGTGGTGGTGTGGGTGTGTTTTTCTCACCAGCCAGTGGCTACTTGTTGGGCTGGCCCTTGGGGGCATTTGTGGCGGGTTGGGTGATGGCGTTGTTGCCTAAGCACTCGCCACGCAGCTCAGCCATGAGTGCGTTCATCGCTTCCGCTATTGGTGGCTTGTTGGTGGTGCATGTGTGCGGTGTAGTGGGTTTGGTCAATATTGCCAACCTCACATGGGAGCAAGCCATCATGGGCACGCTGGTGTTTGTGCCGGGTGATTTGATCAAGTGCGTTTTGTGCGCCACCGTGGTCCACACTGTGGCGCGTGGTTTGCCAGACTGGCGCTTTGGTGGCTAACCAAAGCTTGGTCCACGCACCACTGGCGCATTGGGCCCAAACCCGTGGCGACGTGGTCGCGCTAAACGACGGCCAAGCCACACTGACTTTTGCCCAGCTGCACGCCGCTGTTGAGCAGCACGCACAAGCGTTGATCCACAGCCAAGCGCCTGCCACCGTTTTTGTAGACGACCAACTGAGCACTGTGCAACAGATGGTGTCGTTCATGGGCATCATCCAAAGCGGGCGTTGCGCTGCGGTGAGCGACCCAGATTGGCCTGAAGCTGTGCGCGAGAGCGTCAAACGCCAATTGGGGGCGACCTTGACCGAACCCAGCACGCTGCAACACGCTGAACCTACCAGCCCTTTTTATATTGGCTTTACCTCTGGCAGCACCGGTGTGCCCAAAGGCTTTCGTCGTCACCACCAATCGTGGACCGAAAGCCTGCGCGTGTGCCTAGACACCTTTGGCACAGACGCCGCTACCCGTGTGCTGGCCCCAGGCCGGTTTTCGCATTCTTTGTTTTTGTTTGGCATGGTGCTGGGTCTTTGGAGTGGTGCAGGCGTGGTGGTGCAAGAGCGCTTTTCTGCCGCCCGCATGATGGACACCTTGCAGCTAGGTCAAACGCCATGCCTAGTGGCTGTACCCAGCCAGTTGCTGTTGATGCTGGCACTGGCCGAGCGCCGTAAAACACGGCCCATCGACAGTGTGCGTTTGATCCTCATCAGCGGTGCGCGTTGGATGCGTGACCACACGGCGGCTTTGCAAGCCTTGTTTCCAAAGGCCCGCATTGTGGAGTTTTATGGTGCGTCCGAAACTAGCTTTATGGCGTGGATGGATGCCGATGCGGCTGCGCCGGCACAAGCTGTGGGCAAGCCGTTTTCCAATGTTGACATCGCTATTCGTGACCCGCAGCCGCCTTTGGGTGTGGGGCAAATTTTTGTGCGAAGCCCCATGTTGTTCATGGACTATGCAGGGCCCAACACGGACAACACCGCCGCTGTGCGCGAGGGCGATTGGCTGTCGGTGCGTGATATGGGCTATGTAGATGCGCAAGGCTATTTGTGCCTGGTAGGCCGTGAAAACCGCATGGTGGTGACGCAGGGCAAAAACCTGTTTCCCGAAGAAGTGGAGGCCGTTTTGCTGGCCGACGCACGCATTAACCAAGCCTCGGTGCAAGGTGTGGCTGACCCTATACGGGGTCAGATGGTGGTGGCGGCGTTGCAGCTGCAAGCAGGCGCAGATGCGTTGACGCTGCAAGATGTTGCTGCGCTTTGCCGCACACACCTAGAAGCCTACAAAATACCAAAGCGCGTGTGGGTGTGCGATGTGTGGCCCCAAACGGCCAGCGGGAAAACCGACCATGCGGCCCTAGCGCAAGCGCTACAGGCAAGCGCGCTTAACCCCGATGTGAAAGGCCAACCATGTCTGCACCCCTTGCTTTGATTGCCGCTTGGGCGCGCAGTGCAGTGGTGCCGCGTGGCGGTGCGTTCAATGCATTGCACGCGCATGAGATGGCTGAGCCTGTGTTGCAAGCTTTGTTGCAACGTGCAGGCTTACCCGCTTCGGCTGTGGATGCTGTGGTGTTGGGTAACGCGCTAGGTGCAGGCGGCAACCCCGCCCGCATGTTGGCCTTGTATGCAGGCTTATCGCAACAGTGTGCAGCATTGACCATCGACACCCAGTGCTGCGCGGGTTTAGATGCGGTGGCTATGGGTGCGTCGCTGATTGCCTCGCGACAAGCCCATGTGGTGGTGGCGGGTGGCGCTGAGGCATGGAGCCGTTCGCCCATGCGCATGCATCGGCCTATGCGTACTGATGAAATGCCTATACCTTACGAGCGACCTGCATTTGCACCTACGCCAGAACAAGACCCAGACATGTTGCACTCTGCCGCACTTTATGGGGAAAAGCATGGCTACAGCCGTGCCGAACAAGAAGCCTATGCCTTACAAAGCCACTCGCGTGCTGTGAACAGCCAAGCGCACTTGGCCGCAGAAATTGTGGCGGTGGCCGGTGTCCAGCACGACGCGTATCCGCGCCATATGACACCCGAGCGCGCAGCGCGTATGCCTGTGGTAGCAAGTTCACCAAATGATGAAACTAGCCAATTTGGTTTGAGTGCGCTGACCATCTCCGCCCAAGCCGATGGGGCTGCGTTGGTGTTGCTGATGAGCCAGCAAGCTTGCGAAAAATGGGGCGTGTCTGCTGCGATGTCCCTGGTGGCTCAGGCTTCTGTCGGCAGTGCCCCTGAAGTGCCGCTGGTCGCAGCAGAGTTAGCGGCGCAAGAGGTGCTGCAGCGCTCAGGTGGATTGAAGGCTTCTGATGTGTCGCACGTGGAGTTGCACGATGCGTTTGCTGTGCAAGGGCTGAGCTTTGCCAAGGGGTTGGGCCTAGCGCCAGAGCAGCTTAATTTGCATGGTGGTGGTTTGGGACGGGGCCAACCCATAGGTGCATCGGGAGCGGTGGCATTGGTGCGATTGTTGTCGGACTTGGCAAGATCAACTCAGCCTATTGCGACGGGTTTGGTAGCAGTAGCGGGTGCAGGTGGGTTGGGCTCTGCTGCGCTTGTGCAGAGGCTCGGGGCGAGGTAGCGTTAGCCGACCACTTTGAAATACGTGTCCAAGCTGCTCCGTTCGGTGCGCGTTTGGTTCACGGGCGCATCGAGGTCTGCATAGCCCAAGGCCATGCCACAGACGATGACCGATCCCTCGTCCAGTCCCAAATGTTGACGAATCAGCGACGGGTACGATGCCATCGCCCCAATGGCGCAGGTGGCCAATCCTTTGGCTTGTGCCGCCAGCATTAACCCATAAAGCGTCATGCCCAAATCCATGTAGCCGCCGCTGCCAAACCCGTGCTCCAAGGTGACCACCAAAGCCACGGGGGCATCAAAGAATCGAAAGTTGCGTTCAAACTGCGCGTCGCGGCCGGCACGGTCGTCACGCGCCACACCCAGTGCGCCATAGAGGGCTTGGGCCGCCGCCACTTGGCGACGGCGCAATGTCATGGGCATGGGTTTGGGGAAGTAGTCGTAGTCTTCCGCTTCAGCTTGGCCATTGGTCCAAGCCTGCACAAGTGCATGGCTGAGCGATTCACGCACCTCCCCTTGAACTTGCACAAACGAGCCTGGCTGCAAATTGGCACCACTGGGGGCGAAACGTGCCAATGCCAGTAGTTCGTGCAGTGTTTGTGGGGTTACTGGCTGAGGTAAAAAGGCTCGAACGGATCGACGTTCGGTCATAGAGCAAAGGGCGTTCACAGCCAAATTATCAATGAAGTTTTTCACTGCAAGAAAGCGCCTCAATCCTCAGCGTAACTACTTACTCTAAGTAGCGAATTTTTACCAAGCGCCCCGCTAGACTTCTGAACACTTAAATCAAGGAGACTGAGATGCGTCGTGATGTTTTTTTAAAAACTGTGGCAGCTTTGGTGGCTTCGGGTGTTTTACCCATGACAGCGCAAGCTGCAGCTGCCATCAAAATGATGATTCCTGCGAACCCCGGCGGCGGTTGGGACACCACAGGTCGTGCATTGGGTAAAGCCATGCAAGACGCAGGCGTGGCCAGCACGGTGACTTTTGAAAACAAAGGTGGTGCAGCAGGCATCATCGGTTTGTCGCAGTTTGCCAACGCTACCAAGGGCGACCCAAATGCCTTGATGGTCATGGGTGCTGTGATGTTGGGCGGCATCATCACCGGCAAGGCGCCTGTGAGCTTGGACAAGGTCACGCCCATTGCGCGTTTGACCAGCGAGTACAACGTGTTTGTATTGCCTGCGAATTCGCCTTTCAAGAATATGAAAGAAGTGGTCGAGCAGCTCAAGAAAGACCCAGGCAGCGTCAAGTGGGGCGGCGGTTCGCGCGGTTCAACTGAGCACATCGCTGCAGCCATGTTGGCGCGTGAAGCCGGTGTGGATGCTTCCAAAATTAACTACGTGGCCTTCCGTGGCGGCGGTGAGGCCGTGGCTGCTATCTTGGGTGGCAACGTCACCGTGGGTGGCAGTGGCTATAGCGAATTCCAGCAATACATTGAGGCTGGAAAAATGACACCTATCGCTGTGACGTCTGGCACGCGATTGAAGGGACTGAATATCCCAACACTCAAAGAGATTGGCTACAACGTTGAAATCGGCAACTGGCGCGGTGTGTATGCCGCCGCTGGTATTACCCCTTCACAACGCAAAGAGTTGACCGACTTGGTGGTCAAGGCCTCACGCTCTAAGTCCTGGAATGAAGCTCTGACAAAAAATGGCTGGACACCTGCTGTGATGACAGGTGATGAGTTTGGCGATTTTGTGGATCGTGAGTTTGCTTCACTGCGTGCCACCATGGTTAAAGCAGGCATGATTTAACCGTGAGCATGACACGTTCTTCATTGACAAACCCTCAAACCTGGATAGGGGTGGGGGTGATTGTTTTATCGGGTTTGCTGACATGGGGAGGTCAAGACATATCCTCTGATGCAGGTTATGGTGGCGTTGGGCCTAACTTCCTCCCCTTAGTTGTGGCATTGGGTCTGTTGGTGTGTGGCATTTGTCTGGTTTGGCAAGCTGTCACGGGCGGCTACCGTGACATGCCTGAAGAACCCGCCGAACCTGCCGACTGGCACGCCACTGCTTGGGTGTCCGCTGGGGTGGTGGTCAACGCCTTGTTACTCACCACGGTTGGATTTGTACTGAGTTGTGCGTTGTGCTTTGTGTTGGCAGTGCGTGGCTTGCGTTTGTCGGAAGGCAAGCCAGCAGGTGATGCTCGTCAAACTTTCAAAGACGCACTCACAGGCTTGGCCATTGCAGCGCCCGTGTTTTGGTTGTTCAGCAAATTGCTGGCCATCAATCTGCCAAGCTTGACCAGCTCTGGCTGGCTTTGATCTAAGGGGGCCACATGATGGATACATGGACCCAGCTTCTGGGAGGTTTTGCAACTGCTGCAACGCCAATAAATTTGCTCTGGGCATTCGTCGGGTGCGCGCTCGGTACTGCGATTGGTGTGTTGCCGGGCTTAGGTCCCGCTGTGACAGTGGCCATGCTGCTACCGATTACCTCGCAAGTCGAGCCCACAGCATCAATGATCTTTTTTGCCGGTATTTACTACGGTGCCATGTACGGCGGGTCGACTACGTCAATCCTGCTCAACACGCCAGGTGAGACGGGCACGATGGTGACCGCGCTTGAGGGCTTCAAGATGGCCAAAAACGGCCGCGCGGGTGCTGCTTTAGCTACCGCTGCGATTGGCTCGTTTGTCGCGGGCTCGATTGCCACTGTGTTGGTGACATTGTTTGCCCCCATGGTTGCTGAATTCGCTGTCAAGCTCGGCCCACCCGAGTACTTCTGCATGATGTTGCTGGCGTTCATCACTGTCAGTGCGGTGCTTGGACAAAGCACTTTGCGTGGCATTACTGCTTTGTTGCTAGGTCTGGCGGCGGGTTTGATTGGTATGGATCAAATCTCAGGCCAGCTGCGCTACACCGGAGGTGTTCCAGAGTTGATGGATGGTATTGAGGTTGTGCTGATTGCTGTCGGTTTGTTTGCGGTTGGCGAGGTGATTTACAACACCATGTATGAGGGTAAGGTCAAAGCGGAAATCAATCACCTCAATCGTGTACATATGACACCCGATGAGTGGAAGCGTTCGTGGCCTGCTTGGTTGCGTGGCACATTCATGGGCTTTCCTTTCGGGACAATTCCAGCAGGCGGTTCAGAGATCCCTACATTTTTGAGCTATGCCACTGAGAAAAAACTCTCATCACACGCCCATGAGTTCGGTACTGTGGGGGCGATTGAAGGCGTGGCAGGCCCAGAGGCTGCTAACAACTCAGCCGTGACTGCAACGCTCGTACCTTTGCTGACCCTGGGTATACCTACTTCCGTGACAGCTGCCATTTTGCTGTCTGCTTTACAAAACTATGGCATTCAAGCTGGCCCGCAACTGTTTGAGACTTCATCTGAATTGGTGTGGGCTTTGATTGCGTCGCTGTACATTGGCAACGTTATGCTGCTGGTGTTGAACCTGCCCTTGGTGGGGCTATGGGTGAAGTTACTCAAAATTCCGCGTCCACAGCTGTATGCGGGCATTTTGATTTTCGCTACCGTGGGTGTGTATGGCATGCGGCAAAGCAGCTTTGATTTGCTGCTGATGTTTGCCATCGGTTTGATGGGCTTGCTCATGCGTCGCTATGACTTTCCGGTTGCTCCAGTGATCGTTGGCATGATCTTGGGGCCCTTGGCTGAAGCTCAAATGCGCAACGCACTGTCAATTGGCGAAGGGCGCTGGCAAGTATTTGTTGAGCGTCCGATGGCTGCCACTTTGCTGGCAGTTGTTGTGCTTTGTTTGGTTATTCCTCGACTCTGGCGGCTCTTCGCTAAAGCTGAGAAATAAGGTTCTGAAAGACGGTCCAGACTGTCTTTAGAATGCAAATTCACTTTCATCTTTTTTAACCGGAGCTTCACATATGAAAAAGCAGTTCGTTACTTTGGCCGTAGCCACATTGTTGGCTGGCACCGCCTTTGCACAAGCCAATGACACCATTGCTAAAGTCAAAGCCGCAGGCTCAATCACCATGGGTGTGCGTGACTCTTCGGGCGCTTTGTCTTACACCTTGGGTGACGGCAAGTACGTGGGCTACCACGTTGAGATTTGCCAACGCATCATTGCCAACCTCGAAAAGGTTGCTGGCAAGAAGTTGGAAGTGAAGTACACACCTGTGACTTCACAAAACCGTATTCCTTTGGTTGAAAACGGCACAGTCGACATCGAGTGCGGCTCCACCACCAACAATGAAGCTCGCCAAAAACAAGTGGCATTCGCTTACACCACCTACGTGGAAGAAGTGCGCATTGCTGTGCGCGCTAACTCGGGCATCACATCGATCGCTCAGTTGAATGGCAAGAACGTGGCCACCACCACAGGTACCACTTCTGTGCAATTGCTGCGCAAAAACGAGCGCGCCACTGGTGTTGACTTCAAAGAAGTGTTTGGTAAGGACCATGCAGACAGCTTCTTGTTGCTCGAGTCTGGCCGCGCTGACGCGTTCGTGATGGATGGTCAAATCTTGGCTGGCAACATTGCCAACTCCAAAACTCCCGCCGATTTCAAAATCGTGGGTGAAGTGTTGAATGTCGAGCCGATCGCCATCATGTTCCGCAAGGATGACCCAGCTTTCAAGAAATTGGCTGACGACACGATTGCTGGCTTGGCCAAGTCTGGCGAACTCGCCAAGCTGTACGACAAGTGGTTCACACAAGCCATTCCTCCAAAGAACATCAAACTCGGCATGCCTGCCAGCGATGCCAACAAAGACGCTTGGAAAAACTTGAACGACAAGCCTGTCGAAGCCTACGCCAAGAAGTAATTTCAGAAGCGATACAACATGACACTTGATTGGCAGGTTTTTCTTCAGGACGACGGTGGAGGAAGAACCTACCTCGAGTGGATGTTTGATGCCTGGGGCTGGACCCTTTCTGTAGCGGGTAGCGCTTGGGTTGTGGCCATGGTGTCGGGGTGCCTGATGGGCATCTTGCGCACCTTGCCACAAGACACGCGTTTGAATGTTTGGTTAGCAAGATTCGCCAACGCGTGGGTGG
>JACCDQ010808775.1_pt1 | contig 13994 bp, 13 predicted proteins | sample 7446031 | NCBI WGS metagenome assembly JACCDQ01 (sample SAMN15323442, study PRJNA562643) | freshwater metagenome | isolation source: river surface water | place: USA:Blue River Watershed | collected 2017-08-17 | reverse complement strand
GGGGCGCCGCCCATCTCGTCTTCACCGCCGCCACCGCCGCCGCCCATGCCTTCGCGGCCGCCGAGCAGCTGCAGCTCGGTGGCGATGATGTCCACCGTGTTGCGCTCGATGCCGTCCTGGCCGGTGTACTTGCCGTACTTCAGGCGACCCTCGACGTACAGGGGGCGGCCCTTCTTCACGTACTCGCCCGCGATCTCGGCGAGGCGGTCGTAGAAGGTGACGCGGTGCCACTGGGTGTCCTCGACCATCTCGCCGCTGGTCTTGTCCTTGCGGCGGGTGGAGGTGGCGACGCTGACGTTGGCAACGGCCTGGCCCGAGGGCAGGTAGCGCACTTCCGGATCGCGGCCGCAGTTGCCGATGAGGATGACTTTGTTGACGGATGCCATGGTCGGATTTCCTGGGATGTATCGGGTCGATTATGTCGCCTGCGCCTCGCTGGCCAGCACCTCGGGGGCCGGGCGGGACGCCGCCGGGGCGCGCATCGGCCAGGCCACCACCAGCCACAGGCCCATGAGGGCGGCGCACAGGCCGAACACGCCCTGCGCGCCCACGTGCTTCACCAGCCAGCCGCCCATGGCGCCCCCGGCGAAGAAGCCCAGCGACTGCAGGGTGTTGTAGACGCCCAGCGCCGCGCCGCGCGCATGCGGCGGGGCCACACGTGAGGCCATGCTGGGCTGGCTGGCCTCCAGCACGTTGAAGCCGCAGAAGAAGAGGAACAACAGCGGCGCCAGCGCCCAGACCGTGGGGTGGGCCGCAGTGGCCAGCAGCCCCAGCTGGACGAGGCCGATCAGGCCCACCGAGGCCAGGAAGACGGCGCGCAGGTAGCCGCGGCGCTCCAGCGGAAACAGCACCCCGCCCATGAGGACGAAGGAGCCGAGCATGGCGGGCAGGTAGACCTTCCAGTGGTCGGCCTTGGCCAGGCCGGAAGCCACCAGCAGGGCCGGCACCGCGACCCACATGGCCAGTTGCACGGCGTGCAGCACGAAGACGCCCACATCGAGCCGCAGCAGGCCGGAGTGCGACAGCACCTCGGCGAGGCGGCCACGCGGCTGGTCCTTGTGCTGGAGGGGCTCGGGCGGCGTCCACCACAGGACCACGCCGATGCAGGCCAGGGCCAGGGCGCCGGTGACGGCGAACAGGCCCGACAGCCCGATGGCGCCCGCCAGCAGGGGCGCCACCACCAGGGAGAACGCGAACATCAGGCCGATGCTGGCGCCCACCAGGGCCATGGCCTTGGTGCGCACGCCGTCGCGGGTCTGGTCGGCCAGCAGCGCGGTCACCGCAGCAGAGACCGCGCCGGCGCCCTGGAGCGCGCGGCCGGCGACCAGGCCGGTCAGGGTGGTGGCGGCGGCGGCCATGAAGCTGCCGGCAGCGAACACCAGCAGGCCCAGCACGATCACGCGCTTGCGCCCGAAGCGGTCGGAGGCCATGCCGAAGGGGATCTGGAGCAGGCCCTGGGTCAGCCCGTAGATGCCCATGGCCAGGCCGATGAGGGAGGGGTCGTCGCCGCCGGGGTAGCGCGCCGCCTCGAGCGCGAAAACCGGCAGCACCAGGAACAGGCCCAGCATGCGCGCGGCAAACACGCTGGCCAGCGAGGCGCTGGCCCGGCGCTCGGCGGGCGTCATGCGGCTGGAATGAGGGTCGGGAGTGGTCACGGGGACGGCTGGAACAGGACGCAGGCGCCCCAGGGGCGCCTGAAAACCCTGCATTGTCCCGTATCCCGCCGCAGGATGCCGGCCCGCCGCGTCAGCCGGCGAGGTTCTGGATGCTGTATTCGAGCTGGTACAGCTCGCGGATCACGCCCGGCCGGGCCCCCAGGGACACCAACCGGGCGGTCGACAGGAATTGCTCGCCCGCCGCGCGAACACCCTGCGCGCTCGACCCCTCCAGCAAGACCACCAGGTCCGGCAGGCTGATGACCCTGCCCCGTTGGTTGCCCGCGTTGCCCCCGGTCAGCGACGGGTCGTTACGCACGAAGTGCGCGCCCGTGATGCGCGGCGCCTGGATCACCGGGGGCATGACCTCGCGCCGCAGCGCCTCGACCAGGGCCTCCTCCCGGCCGGGCTCGGCCTCGAAACGCAGGGTCAGCACGAAGCCGCCCATGGCGTAGCCGTCACTGTGTTCGATGCGACACGCACCCCGCACGTTGTTGCAAAAGCCGGGCAGCGTGGCAGTGGACCAAGGCGTGGGGTTCGTCAGGCGCTGCAGGTAGGCCTCGCTGGTGAGGACGCTGGCATCACGCACCTCGTACAGCGTCAGGAATTCCGTGCCGGGGTCGACCGCGACGCAGCGACGCCCGCGCAGGAACCCCGGGATGCCAAGTCGCTCCACCATGTGCTCGCGGGGATGCCATTCGAAAAAGTCCTCGCGCTTTTCGGGCGAGATGTCGTTCCAGATCGCGACCAGCGCGTTGCCGGCGAGTGCCATGCGTATGTCTCCTGAAGGAATGGGGTGAGAAGGCGTCAGTGGCCGGTGATGGCCGGGGGCGCCACCGGCGGCAGAGAGTGCGAGCGCAGGCGCGGCGGTTGTCCGGCGAGGCGGTAGGCCTCCTCCATCACCCGCAGCGTCTCGAGCTGGTCGCGCGCGCTGGTCCAGAACTCGCCGCCGGCGCGGACCTGGTCCGCGAAGTGCTGGATGGAGGCGTCGAAGCAACCCTGGCGCACCAGGGCCTCGTCATAGGCGATTCGCTCCTGCTCGGCGCCCGAGAGCGTGAGCACCGCTCCCTCGAGCAGCACGCTGCAGCGGGTGCCGGCGATCTCGAGCCGGTCGGGCGCACGGGTCTCGTGGCCGGCTGCGGTCATGACGCCATCGATGGTGACCGGCACGCCATGCGCGGCACGCAGCAGGATCATCGCGCTGTCCTCGCCCACGATCTCCTCGCAGGCGTGGGCGGTGGCGCAGCCCAGGACCTCGAGCTCGCCGAACAGCGCGCGCACCACGTCGATCTCGTGCACCAGGGACTCGGCGATCAGCACCCGCGTCTCGCGGGCGAGGAAGGGCTGGCGGGTCAGGGAGTGGATGCGGCCGTCATCGGCACGCGGAAGCATGCTCGATCGCCACAGGCCAATGCGCACCTGTGTCACCGCGCCCAGGCGGCCCTGCGCCAGCCACTGCGCGATCTGGCGGAAGTAGGCGCGGTAACGCCAGTTCTCGTTGACCATGACCCGGATCGAGGCGCCGACCTCGTCCACCAGTGCCACGGCCTGCGCGTGGGTGGGACACAGCGGCTTCTCGCAGAGCGCATGCACGCCATGGCGCGCCGCCAGCCGCACCAGGTCGGCATGGGTCTCGCGCGGCGTGATGATGTCCACCATGTCCAGGGCCTCGGCGGCCAGCAGGGCCTCGGGCGAGGTGTAGGTGGCGGGAATGCCGAACTCGGTGGCGCGGGCCTGGGCGCGCTGCGGGTCGGGGTCGCACACGGCCACCACCTGCGCGCCCACGCATCGGGCCCAGGCGCGGAAGTGGTCTGCGCTGATCATTCCGCAGCCCAGCACCCCTACGCGCAGCAGGCGGTCCGCGGTCATGCGGCCACCTTCGTGGCGCGGTGGCGCGCATAGGTGGCCATGAAGGCATCGGCATCCGCGCGGGCGGCGCGCGCCTTCTCGACGGGGGATCGGTCAGCCAGGTCCTGGCGGGCCACCTCGTACTCGACCTCCAGGCCCGGCGGCAAGGCGTCGAGGAAATCGAACAGGGGAAGCTCGCCGGTGCCCGCTGGCAGGCGCGCGGTCCGCGCCTCCTGCAGCAGGGCCTCGTCGCTCGGTCGCACCGCGAGGCGACGAGCGTCGCACAGCTGCGCGAAGACGATGCGGGCAGGCTCGAGCGTGGCAATGTCCGCGGGCGTGGCCCCGGAGCGGTCCAGGTGCAGCGCGTCAAGCAGCAGGCCGGCGTTCGACGCGCCCGCGGCCTCGACCACGCGGGCCGCCGCATCGAGCGAGCGCACCGCGCTGTAGGGAAGGAACTCCAGTGCTACGCGGATGCCTGCCTGCGCAGCGAGGCCGCAGTAGCGCGCGAACAGGTCGACGAACGCCGGCAGGTCCGGGTCGAAGCCGTTGGCGACCACGACCGGCACGCCCAGTTCGTGGGAAGCCTCGATCGCCGGGGCAATCTGGTCCCACGTCACGCCGGGATAGAACTGGTAGGCCGAGACGTTCGAAAGCCGGATGCCCTGGCCCTCGGCCCGCGCGCGCAGCTCGCGGGCGCGGGCCGGATGGCCAACGATGGCGTCGCTGAAGGCGTCGCCCGGCTTGCGGCCGCAGATGCGGATGCCGACGGCACTGAAACCCGCCTGCGCTGCGGCGTCGATGGTCTGGGCGGGCGTAGTGCCCAGGCTCAGGTGGGCAAGGGTCAGGGGCGAGAGGGTGGCCATTCAGGAAGACTCGGTGGAGGTGGAAGCGGCTTGCAGGCAGGCCGGAACGGCTACGCCCAGGCGCCCGGCGAGCGTGCGCAGGTCCGGCGCCACGCCCTGGGGCAGGGCGATGCCCAGCGCCTGCTGGCGCTGCTGCGTGCGCCAGGCACGCTCGCCGGGCACCAGGATCTCGCGCGCGCCGGGCACCAGCGGAGTCGCCTTGAGCATCGTGACGATGGCGTCGACCCGCTCCCGGAATGCCGCCGGGTCCACGAAGCGCGCGATGTCGATGGCGATGTGGATATGGCCGTTGCCGATGGATTGGCTCGTCTGCTGGAACCAGGCCGGAATCTCGCCCAGGATGCGCGAGCCGGTGAGGGCGCCGCACAGGATCTCGCCGAACACGGCCAGGCCGTAGCCCTTGTAGCCCAGGGGCATCAGCGCGCCGCCGGCGGTGAGTGCGCCCGGGTCGTCGGTGGGGTGGCCCTCGGCGTCGACGAGCCAGTCGCGCGGGATCTTCTCGCCGTTCTTGGCGGCCAGCCGGACGCGGCCACCCGCGGCCACGCTCAGGGCCATGTCCAGCACCACCGGCCCGTGGCTGGCACTGGGTGCGGCCATCGCGATCGGGTTGTTGCCGATGGTGTTGCGCCGCCCGCCCCAGGGCGCCATGCCGGGGAAGCCGTTGGTCCAGGCCAGGCCGATCATGTCGCGGGGCAGGCCCTGCATCGCGTAGTGCGCGCAGGCGCCGATGAAATCGCTGTTGCGCGCGGCCACCAGGCCCACGCCCTGCGAGGCGGCCTTCTCCACGGCCAGCTGCATGGCATGGGTGGCCGTGATCGCGCCAAGGGCGCGGTCGCCATCCAGCAATGCAGTGGCAGCAGACTCCTGCACGACGACGGGGAGGGCATCGGCTCGGGCGCCACCCTGGAGAAGGCGGTCCACCAGGAAGGGGGCGCGCACCACGCCGTGCGAATGGGTGCCGCGCAGGTCGCTGCACACGAGGCTTTCGGCCACCGTCGCCGCGTCGGCGGCAGGCAACCCGGCGCGAACGAACAGTTCGCACACGAAGGCGGCCAATTCGCCGTGCGGCACGCGCCGGCAGGAGTCGTCATCCATCGTTGGCCTCACTCCGCGCGGATATTGGCGCTGCGAGCGACCTTGCCGAAGGCCTCGTAGTCGCTGGCGATGCGCGCGGCGAAGGACTGAGGCGTGTCGCCGATGGCCTGCACCGCCATCTGTTGCAGGCCGGCCTTCACCGCCTCGGTCTGCAGGCTCTCCACCAGGGCCTTGTGGATCCGCTGGACCACGGCATCGGGGGTACCGCGCGGCGCGTGCAGGCCGAACCAGTTGCTGCAGGCCTCCATCGGCGCGAAGCCGGCCTCGGCGGCGGTGGGCACGTCGGGCATCTTCGGGTGGCGCTTGCGGCCCACGATCATCAAGGGCCGCAGCTTGCCCTGGGCGATGTGGGGCTCGACCACCGAGGGCGCATTGAGGCTCATCTGGACCCGGTTGGACAGCAGGTCCGGCATCAGCGGACCGCCGCCGCGGTAGTGGACAGACTGCATCTGGACGCCTGCCAGCATCTTGAAGTACTCGAGGTACAGGTGCTGGTTGCCGCCGGCGCCGGCGTCGCCGGCGAACATCTCGTTCGGCCGGCGTTTCGCCAATGCGATGAACTCGGCCAGGTTGCGCGCCGGCACGTCGGCGTTGATGTTCAGGATCTGGTCGCCCTCGCCCACCATGGCGATGTGCGCCAGGTCGGTCAGCGGATTGACGCCCACATTGGAGGTATGGGGCAGCACCACGATCTGCCCGACGCCTGAAGCCAGCAGCGTGTAGCCGTCGGCCGGGGACTTGGCCACGAAGGCGGTGGCCAGGTTGCCGGCGGCGCCGACCTTGTTCTCCACGACCACGGGCTGGCCCAGGCGCTCGGCCATCGGGCCGGTGAGCAGGCGCGGCAAGGCGTCGGTGAGGCCGCCGGGCGCGAAGCCCACGACCAGCTTGATCGGCCGGCTCGGCCAGGCCTGCGCCACGGCGGGAAGCGCCAGGCCGGCAGCCAGGCCGGGAGCGGCGGCGAGCAGGCGGCGGCGGGAGAGGGTGTGGTTCATGGCGTGTTCTTTCACGGCGCCTCAGGCATCGGCGAGTTGGCGGGGACGAGCAGGCGGCACGCCGCCGTGCACCAGCCACCCGTTGGTGGCCAGCACGCCGGCGTCCACGGCGATGTTGGCGCCGGTGATGGCACTGGCGCGGTCGGACAGCAGGAACGCGATCGACTCGGCCACCTCGGCCGGCTCGACCAGACGGCCCAGCGCGCTCACGTCCACCGGCGAGATCGCGTAACGCTTGCCCTCCTGGATGTTGGCCACCATGCGCGGCACCGCGACGAAGCCGGGGCTGACCGCATTCACGCGCACACCGCTGCGGCCCCACTCGCCGGCCATTCCCTCGGTGAGCATGTTGACCGCCGCCTTGGCCGAGTAATAGGCATGGCCGTGGTTGGGGCGCTGGCCCACCATCGACGAGATGTTCACGATGGAGCCGGCGCCGCGCGCGGCCATGCGTTCGCCAAAGGCCACGTCGCACAGGTAGGGGCCGCGGTAGCCGGAATTGACGATGCGATCCCAGTGTTCGATCGGCAGCTGCTCGGGCGCCATCTGCGGCTGGAAGATGGCCGCGGCGCTGACCATGGCGTAGACCGGGCCGAACTCCTCATCGATACGGCGCGCGGCCTCCTGGATGGAGGCGGCGTCGAGTACGTCGACGCGCAGTGCGAAGCCGCCGACGCGGGCCGCAGTGGCACGGGCGGCGTCCAGGTCGATGTCGGCCACCGCCACGCGCCAGCCGCGCGCCTGCAGCAGCTCGCAGGTGGCAGCGCCGATGCCGTTGGCGCCACCGATCACCGCGGCGACGCGGCCGCGGCCCTCCGTGTTGTCTGTCGTCATGGGGTCGTCCTCCTGAGATTCAGTTCACCTGGATGCGGGCGCTGCTCGCCACCTTGGCGAAGGCCTCGAAGTCGGCGGCGATGCGCGCGGAAAAGGCGGCCTCGCCATCGCCCACCGGCCGGATCGATTGCCCCGCCAGGCCCGCGCGCAAGGCCTCGGTCCTGAGAGCCTCCTGTACGGCGGACTGGATGCGGCGGCGCACCGGCTCGGGCAGGTTGCGCGGCCCGTGCAGCCCGAACCAGTTCGTGCACACCTCCAGCGGCTTGAGGCCCACCTCGGCGGCCGTGGGCACCTGGGGCAGCTTGGGCTCGCGCTGGCGGCCCACCACCATCAGCGGGCGCAGCTTGCCTTGCTGGATGTGGCCCTCGATCGCGGGGTAGGCGTTGAGGCTCATCTGCACCTGGTTGGCGACCAGGTCCGGCAGGAGCTGCGCGGTGCCGCGGTAATGCACGCCCGTCATCTGCAGGCCTGCGAGCAGGTTGAAGTACTCCATGTACAGGTGCAGATTGCCGCCTGCGCCGGAGTCGGCGAAGAACAGCTTGCCGGGGCTCTTCTTGACCAGGGCGATGAATTCCTGGATCGTGGCGGCGGGCACCTGCGAGCTCACGGTGAGGATCAGGTCCCCCTCGCCGATCATGGAGATGTGCGACAGGTCGGTCTTCGGGTTGACGCGCATGTCGGTGAAGGTGTGGGGCGACACCACGATCTGGCCCACCGAGGAGAACAGCAGGTTGTAGCCATCAGCCGGAGCCTTGGCGACGAATTCGGTCGCCAGGTTGCCGGCGGCGCCGGTCTTGTTCTCCACCACCACCGACTGGCCGATGGCGGTCCCCATCGGGGTGGCCAGCAGGCGGGCGAGCACGTCGGTCAGGCCGCCGGCGGAAAAGCCCACGTTCAGCTTCACCGGCCGCGAGGGGAAGTCCTGTGCCTGGCCCAGAACGGGCAGCGCCAAGGTGGCGGCCGTGGCGCCGGCCTGGCGCAGCCAGTCGCGCCGGCTGCTGTCGATGGTCTGCATGGGGTCTCCTGTGCGCCTGCCTGCGTCTGGGCGGCTTGGCAGGGATTACATCCAGCCGCGACACCTCCGTCCAAGACCGTTGCTGTCGGCCAGACCGAAGTTTTTCTTGGGACGCGCCCCCGTCAAGGGTGCGCAGCCGCCAGCAGGCCCTCGGGCGTAGCCAGGGCCTCCAGGGGCGTGGCCAAGGGCCCCAGGCGCTCGGCATAGAGGCGGCACACCTGGGACATCAGCATCAGAAGGCCCGCTTCGGCCTGGAACGGTGCGCGCTTGTGCGGGCGCACCAGGTACAGGGTGCGGCGCAGCGAGGGATTGACGATGCGCCGCCCGAGGATGCGGCCGCTGTCCAGGGCGTCGGCCACATTGCCATAGGGCATCACGGCGGCAGCGTCGCCCATGGCCACCATGTTCTTCATCATGGACACGGAGGAGACGTCCAGGGTGACATTCAGCTCCAGCGCCAGGCGCTTCGCGGTGGCCAGCACCTGCTGGCGAACGCCATCACGCGGACCCGGCATGACCAGGACATGCCGGGCCAGCTCGCCGAACTCGATGGATCGCCAAGGCAGCACGCCACCGCCCTCCCCGCGCGAGACAAACAGCGTCTCTTCCTCGAGGAGCGGCACACGCAGCAGGCCGGGGCGCTCGTGCACCTCATAGGCCAGGGCGATGTCGATCTCGTGGCGCTCCAGCGCGTCGAGGAGCACCATGCTGCGTTCCTCCACCAGGCTCAGGGACACATCGGGGATGTCCTGGCGGGCGTGCTGCACCAGGTCTCGCCCCACCACGTTGGCGAACCCATTGGTCAGGCCCAGCAGGACGCCCTCGCGCTCCTGCCGGCCGGCTGCGATGATCTGGCGCTCGGCCTCGTCGACCAGCCGCAGGATTTCGCAAGCACGCTCGTAGAGAAGCTGCCCGGCCCGGGTGGGCTCGACGCCGCGTGAATGGCGATGCAGCAGGCTCACGCCGAGCGCCTCCTCCATCTGCTTGACCTGGAGGCCGAGGGCCGGCTGGGCCACATACAACTGCTCGGCGGCGCGGGTCATGTTGCCCGTCTCGACGATGCGGGCGAAGTACTGGAGCTGGCGGAAGTTGATGGAAGCCTCGCTGCGGGTCGCGGTGCCGGCGCCCACGCGCGGCAGCAACCATTATCCGGGAGCCGGCCCTCGGCCCGGCACGGGTCAACCCGTACCGAACTTGACGTGGATGTTCTTCTGTTGCGTGAAGGCCAGGAGTTCGTCCAGGCACTCCTCGCGCCCGATGCCCGATTGCTTCACCCCCCCGAAGGGGGCCCCCAGGAAATGCCGGCTGACCTCGTTGACCCAGACATAGCCGGCCTGGACGGCATGGGCTGTGCGCAGCGCGGCGTGAAGGTCTGCGGTCCAGATCGAACAGGTCAGGCCGACCTCGACCGCGTTGACATCGCGCAGCATGGCCGCCTCGTCGTCCCATCTCAGCACCGACAGAACCGGTCCGAAGATCTCCTCGCGCGCAATGCGCATCTGAGGCGTCACGCCTGCGAAGACCGTGGGCTCGATGAAGTAGCCGCCCGGCAAGCCGGGGGGCACGTTCCCACCGCACACCAGCGAGGCGCCTTCCCGGCGGCCCGATTCGATGTAGGACAGCACACGATCGAATTGCGCCTGGCTGATGATGGCGCCCATGGTCGTGTCCCAATCATGAGGGCGGCCAGGGCGGAAGGCGCGGATGCGGTCCTTCAGGGCCTCGATCACTCGATCATGGATGGACGCATGCAGGAAGGCGCGGCTGCACGAACCGCACGATTGGCCGCACCAGGCGAAGTTCATCCCGGCCACCATCGCGTCGGCAACCGCCTGCGGGTCGGCATCGGCGAACGCGATCAGCGCGTTCTTGCCACCCAGCTCCAACATGACCGGCTTGACGGTGTCGGCAGCACTCTTCATGACGGCCCGCCCGGCGCCCACACTGCCGATCAAGGCCACCATGTCCACCGAAGGGTGGGAGACGAGTGCAGCGCCGGTATCCCGCCCCGCACCGGTGACGACATTGAAGACGCCCGGAGGAAAGAGGCCGTCGACGAGTTCCGCGAGGCGCAGGGCGGACAGCGGCGCCTGCTCGGGCGGCTTGACCACGACGGTATTGCCCGCTGCCAGCGGCGCCGCCGACTTGCCTGCGGCAAACATGAACGGGTGGTTGAACGGGATGACGCGGGCCACGACCCCCAACGGCTCGCGCACGCTCACATTCATTCGCCCGGGGCCCATGGGGATGGAATCCCCCTTCATCTCGGTGACGAGCCCAGCGAAGAAATCGATCTGGGAAGCGGCGATCTCGGCATCGCCCACCATCGCTCGCACCGGGTTGCCGCAGTCGATCGCATCAAGCAGCGCCAGCTCCTTCGCGTGCTGGCGGACGATGGCCGCGAAGCGGCGCAGGATGGCCGCGCGCTCCAACGGCGGCATGTCGCGCCAGCCGGGGAAAGCGGCGCGCGCACTGGCGACGGCCGCATTGACATCGCGCGCATCGCCGTCGGCGGCCCGCCCCAGGGACTCCCCCGTCCCGGGACTGGCCAGCTCGAAATACCGGCCCGACTGCGGTGGCTGCCAGGCCCCGCCGTAATAGTGCAAACGGTGGCGGGGCAGGACCGCGGCCAGGTCGATGGTCGAGGGCAGGGTGGTGTCGCTCATGATCGCCTCCACCTCACTTCGCTGGCCCGTCGAAAGGCGGGTCGAGCAGGAGCTTCATGGCTTCGATCGCGGCCAGCCAGCCGGCGGCGCCAAAGCCGAAGATGACACCTGTGGCCACCGGCCGAACGTGCGACAGCTGCCGGAACTTGCGGTCGGCGTAGCGGTAGGAGTTGTTGAAGTGCAATTCGATGATGGGGCACTTCAGGATCCGCAGGGCGTCGGGAATCGCGATCGAGGTGTGGGTGTAGGCGCCAGGATTGATGATCACCCCGTCGATGGCGGGATAGGCCTGCTGGATCCAGGTGACGAGCTCACCCTCGTGGTTGGACTGCCGGAAGTCGATGGCGAGGTCCAGGCCCGCCGCGCGTGCGCGCACGGCGGCCTCGATCTGGGCCAGCGTGGTGCGGCCATAGATCTCGGGCTCACGCACGCCGAGCATGTTGAGGTTGGGGCCGTTGAGGCACAGGAGGGTGCGCTGGGTCATGGAAGATGGGCTCCGGAAAAGGATTGAGGGACTGACGCGACGCGCCTGGCGCGCACATCGGCCATGAACCGCCGCGTCGCCTCGCCCGCCAGCTGCAGCCGGCGGGCCGGTGGCAGCTCCGAGTGGTGGGCATGCGGCGCCTCCAGGCTGACGGGAATGTCCGCCGGCAAGGCCGCCAGGAGTTGCCTGATCGGCAGCCCACCCTCGCCGGGATAGAGGCGGCCTTGGCGGCTCTCCTCGGTGAGGGGCTGCAGCGGCGGGTTCGGCGCGTCACAAAGCTGGACGTAGGCAATCAGCGCAGGGTTCACCCCCGCGACCTGCTCGGGGGTGCCGCCTGAGCGTGTGAGGTGCAAGGCGTCGATCAGGATCCTGCCGTTCGGGTGGTCGACCCTCCCGAGGACCCGCAACGCATCGGCGAGGGACTTCATCGGCCGTATCGGCATGAACTCGATGGCCATCACGAGGCCGAAGCCCTGCGCCGCTTCGGCCAGTTCACCATAACGCGCGACCAGTCGGCTTTCATCGGCGTCGATTCCACCGGAGACGATGCAGGCCGCACCGAGTTCGGCGGCGGCCTCGAGCGCTGGCAGGAAGTCGGGAACGTGGGTGTCGGCATCGATGCCGAACGACTCGGCCTCGAAGATGCGGATGCCCTGGTCGTCGGCGCGCCGGCGCAAGGCGGCAATGCGCGGTTTGTCGCCGGCGATCACGCGGGTCGGCGCGTGCCGCGGCGGTATGACACGCAGGCCCACGCCATCGAACCCCGCGGCTGCCGCGCCGTCAATGAACGCCTCGGCCGAGGCATCGATCGCCGTCAAGTGGGACACGCAGATCATCAGGTGTCGATCCTGATGTTGGCACCCCGGAAGATCTCCCCATACAGGTTGAGGTCCGACTCGATGCGCTCGGCGAACGCCTGCGGCGAGCTGGCGATCGGGCGCTGGCCGCTGGCGATGACCTTCTCGCGGAACCCGTCGACCTTGTAGGCGGCGACCAGGGCCTCGTGGACCTTGGTGATGATCGGCCTGGGCGTGTTCTTCGGCGCATGCAGGCTCAACCAGAACGTGATCTGGTCCAGGTCCTTGACGCCCAGCTCCAGCGAGGTTGGCACGCCAGGCAGTTGCGCCACGCGCTGCTTGCCCAGGACCATGAGGGCGCCGACCCGCCCCGACTTGACATAGGGCTCGGCCAGGCCCACGGACGCGATCGTCAGGTGGACCTGGTTGGCCAGCAGGTCGGGCATGAGTTGGCCGGAGCCCCGGTAGTGGGCCGTGATCATCTTGATGCCCGTTCGCAGCGACAACAGTTCCCCGGCGATGTGGTTGGCCGATCCGATGCCGGGAGTGGCGTGGATGATGCTTCCCGGCGACTTCTTGGCCAGTGCGATGAAATCCGGATAGTTCTTTGCCTCGAGCGCGGGGCTGGCGATCAGGACGAACTCGCTCTCGACCGCCATCGTGATGGGGGCGAGGTCCCGAACCGGGTGCGCCGGCATCCGGGGCGTCGCGTGGGGAGCGGCAACGACCGCCGAACTCGTCGACAACAGCAGGGTCTGCCCGTCGGGCCGTGCCTTGGCGACGAAGTCCGTCGCCAGGTTGCCGTTGGCGCCGGTCTTGTTCTCGATCACGATCGGTTGGCCGAGCTTGTCGGACAGGTAGGGCGCGAGGAGACGCGCGTAGGCGTCAGCGCCGCCGCCGGGCGGGAAGCCCACGACGACCCGGATCGGCCCCGTCGGGAATTCCTGCGCGAGGGCGCCCAGTGGCAGCGCGGTGGCTGCGGCCATGCCGGCAGCCTGGCGAAGGACCTGGCGCCGCGATCGGGTGGGTTTCATCATCGCTCGTCTCCTGGGGGTCTGAAACTTCGGTCGTGTGGCTCATCGGCCAAGCAAGTCGGCGAGGCGGATGGCGCCACCCGTGGCTGCGGACATGCGGATCGCCAGCGTCGCAGCGAGGGTGCGGGCGGCGTCGGCCGCAGTCACCCGCGACGGGCATTCACCCCGCATGACCGCGGCGAAGTGATCCAGTTGCGCGGTCAATGAGTCCGCTGGCACGTGGTAGAGGCGCCGGCGGATCAGGGGTGCATCGCGTCCGCCATTGGGCTCATTGGTCCAGGTCTCGAGCGTGGGCACCGTGAGCGAGCCTTGCGTGCCGCAGACGATGTAGCAGTTCTCGGGAACGGTCGCGAAGCGAGGGTCCTCCTGCGAGGTCATCTCCCAGCACCAGGGCGCCGTGGTCGCATCGGAGACGGTCAGCGTGCCCAGGGCTCCGCTGGCAAAACGCAGGGTGACGGCCGCTGTGTCTTCCACGCCCAAGCCCCGGGTCGCGTTGGAGGTCACGGCCTGGACCGAGTCGATCTCCCCGCACAACATCCGCAGGCAGTCGATGTCATGGATGGTGTTGATCAACAGCACGCCGCCGCCCCGGGCCGGATCGAGCTTCCACAGGTCGGTGAAGTACTCGTCGGGTTTTCGGCGCAGCCACATGCCGACCACCGCCACGACCTGGCCGATGCCGCCCGATGCGATGTGTTGCGCCGCCTTCTG
>JACCDQ010709985.1_pt1 | contig 13996 bp, 11 predicted proteins | sample 7446031 | NCBI WGS metagenome assembly JACCDQ01 (sample SAMN15323442, study PRJNA562643) | freshwater metagenome | isolation source: river surface water | place: USA:Blue River Watershed | collected 2017-08-17 | reverse complement strand
TCCGGCAAGTGACGGTCATTGATAAAGCGCGCAGACAGCTCTGCAGCTGTCGTCAGCGCCGATGCCGAATACTTCACGCCATGGTGCTCTTCGAAGCGCGATTTCAGGCCACGCAGGATCTGTACGGTCTGTTCAACCGTCGGTTCGTTGACATCGATCTTCTGGAAGCGCCGCGACAGTGCGTGATCTTTCTCGAACACGCCGCGGAATTCATTGAAGGTGGTCGCACCGATGCACTTCAGCTGGCCCGACGACAGCGCCGGCTTCAGCAGGTTCGACGCATCCAGCGTGCCGCCCGACGCCGAGCCCGCACCGATGATGGTATGGATCTCGTCGATGAACAGGATGCCGTTCGGATTGGCCTTCATCTGCTTGAGGACGGCCTTCAGGCGTTGCTCGAAATCGCCGCGGTACTTGGTACCGGCCAGCAGCGCGCCCATGTCGAGCGAATACACGACGGCGTTCTGCAGGATCTCGGGCACATCGCCCTGGGTCACGCGCCAGGCGAGACCTTCGGCGATCGCGGTCTTGCCAACGCCGGCTTCGCCAACCAGCAGCGGGTTGTTCTTGCGACGACGGCACAGCGTCTGGATCACACGCTCGACTTCGGACTCGCGGCCGATCAGCGGATCAATCTTGCCTTCAGCAGCCAGCTTGTTCAGGTTGACCGTGAACTGGTCGAGCGCGCTTTCCTTCTGCGGTCCTTCGGTCGGTGCCTCGTCGGCGCTGTCGGCAGCCTTTTGCGGCTCGGCCTGCTGGTCCTTGCGCACGCCGTGCGAGATGAAATTCACCACATCGAGACGGGTCACGCCCTGCTGGTGCAGGTAATAGACCGCGTGCGAATCCTTTTCACCGAAGATCGCCACCAGCACGTTGGCACCGGTGACTTCCTTCTTGCCATTGGACGCCGACTGCACGTGCATGATGGCGCGCTGGATCACGCGCTGGAAACCCAGCGTCGGCTGGGTATCCACCTCGCTGGTGCCGGGCACGGTCGGGGTGTTGTCGTTGATGAAGTTCGTCAGGGTCTTGCGCAGGTCGTCGATATTGACCGCGCAGGCACGCATCACCTCCGCCGCCGACGGGTTATCCAGCAGCGCGAGCAACAGGTGCTCGACGGTGATGAACTCATGCCTGGCCTGCCTCGCTTCGACGAAGGCCATATGCAAACTTACTTCCAGTTCCTGAGCGATCATGCTTCCTCCATCACGCACTGGAGCGGATGTCCAGCTTTCCTTGCGTGAGTTAATACCAATTCGACTTTCGTGCTCGCGATGTCCTTCGGGTAGACACCGCACATGCCCTTGCCGTCACGATGCACCTTGAGCATGATCTGAGTCGCCGTTTCGCGATCCTTGTTGAAGTACTCCTGAATGATGGCCACCACGAACTCCATCGGGGTGTAGTCGTCATTGAGCAATACCACCTGATACATGGGCGGCGGCTTGACTGCCGCCTTTTGCTCCTTGGGAACAATGAGTGTGCCGTTGTCGCTGTTCGTTGCCATGCTTCTATTCTAATGCGCCGGTCGCGGTGCGTAACCCGCATATATCACGGGATCCGCCTTCAATTCGATATTACGCGCTTTCCTGAGGCCGCGCAGACGGCGCTGTGTAAAGAGCGGCAAGAGCATCCGGTTGCCCGGTGCAGTTGGGGCCTGTGCCCCATTTTTCAATGAGTGTAGCACTTACGACAACATCCTTGACTTTTCTATTTTTTGCCTGAACAATGCAAAATATCAATATGTGCTATTTAGCACCGATTGATTAATGGTGGAGCAATCTAAGAGGGGGCAGCATTCTGCGGGCTTCTTGCTTTTAGGGCTCGTGTGATTGGTCAAAATTGGAAAGACGTTTTTTATTATGGCAAACGGTACCGTCAAGTGGTTTAACGACGCAAAAGGCTTCGGTTTGATCACTCCGGAAGATGGTGGCGAAGACCTGTTCGCTCACTTCTCCGCAATTACGATGAGCGGCTTCAAAACCCTGAAAGAAGGTCAGAAGGTCACCTTCGACGTGACTCAGGGTCCGAAAGGCAAGCAAGCCTCGAACATCCAGGCAGCATCGTAACAGTTCGGCCTGACTACCCTCAGGCTCCTGAACCCCCGAGTCAATCCGGGGGTTTTTTATTGCCCGCGATTTTGTGCAAGTGCCGGTAGTTGCGCCAGTAGTTGCGCCAGTAGTTGCGCCGGTAATTGCACCGTTTGTTGCACAGACAATTGCGCTGGCAATTGCGCCGGCAGTTGCGCCGCTTATTGATCTCCGATTATCTGAACAGTTTATCGACCGCCACTTTGCCGGGAAGTTTCAACTGCGCCTGGTTTTCTCATGAGGAAATAAATTTCCCATTTGATCGATTGCTGTTTTTCATTTTCCGATCAAAAAAAACAAAGGCCGGAATAATCCGGCCTTTGTTTTTACTACGGTCAGGCAATCGGGCGCAGACAGCGCCCGTACACCGGGTATTACATGTGCTCGATCATCACATCGCCGAAACCGGAGCACGACACCTGGGTCGCACCCGGCATCAGGCGGGCGAAGTCATAGGTCACGCGCTTGGACTTGATCGACTTTTCCATCGAGCTGATGATCAGGTCGGCCGCTTCGGACCAGCCCATGTGACGCAGCATCATTTCCGCGGACAGGATGACCGAACCCGGGTTCACGTAGTCCTTGCCGGCGTACTTCGGCGCGGTGCCGTGGGTGGCTTCGAACATTGCCACCGAATCCGACAGGTTGGCGCCCGGCGCGATGCCGATGCCGCCGACTTGTGCTGCCAGCGCGTCGGAGATGTAGTCACCGTTCAGGTTCAGCGTGGCGATCACGCTGTACTCGTTCGGACGCAGCAAGATCTGCTGCAGGAAGGCGTCGGCGATCGCATCCTTGACGATGATGTCCTTGCCGGTCTTCGGGTTCTTGAACGAACACCACGGGCCGCCGTCGATCAGCTGTGCGCCGAATTCTTTCTGCGCCAGCGCATAGCCCCAGTCACGGAAGCCACCTTCGGTGTACTTCATGATGTTGCCCTTGTGAACGATGGTCACCGACGGCTTGTCATTGTCGATCGCGTACTGGATCGCCTTGCGCACCAGGCGCTCGGTGCCTTCGCGCGACACCGGCTTGACGCCGATGCCCGAGGTCTGCGGGAAGCGGATCTTCTTGACGCCCATTTCCTTGACCAGGAAATCGATGATCTTCTTCGCGCCTTCGGTACCCTCTTGCCATTCGATGCCAGCGTAGATGTCTTCCGAGTTTTCGCGGAAGATGACCATGTCGGTCTTTTCCGGCTCGCGCAGCGGCGACGGCACGCCCTTGAAGTAACGCACCGGGCGCAGGCAGACATACAGGTCGAGTTCCTGGCGCAGCGCCACGTTCAGCGAGCGGATGCCACCACCGACCGGGGTGGTCAGCGGACCCTTGATCGACACCACGTAGTCCTTCAGGACTTTCAGCGTCTCTTCCGGCAGCCACACGTCCGGGCCATAGACCTGGGTCGACTTCTCGCCGGCGTAGATTTCCATCCAGCTGATCTTGCGCTTGCCGCCATAGGCCTTCGCGACTGCTGCGTCGATGACCTTGATCATCACCGGGCTGATGTCCACGCCCGTACCGTCACCCTCGATGAAAGGAATGATGGGGTTGTCCGGCACGTTGAGGGAAAAATCGGCGTTGACCGTGATTTTCTGACCCTCGGCGGGCACCTTGATATGTTGGTACATCGTTTAATCTCCGAAGAATGGCGGAAAGGGAGGATTGTAAATTGCGTCTCGTGAACGGCAAAGTACTGCTGCAACATCAGCGCGCGTACGCTGGCAAGTGCGCGCTTCGAGATCTGGCCGCTGCATGAGAGTCTTATATAAGACATAAGACAGCATTTCGCATTATGCACTAAAATTTTACGAAGTGCCATTCTGACGAAGGCACCCAAGGAAGCACTGACTAAATTGACACTGTAAGCTTTCACTGCGAAAAAATGGCGGTAACCCATTGATTTGACAGGCCCCCGCGTCGCACAGCTGCGCTGGCTCGCCATAAAACGTGGATTTTTTCAGCGCTTCCCTGACCCGCAAAACCTGCCATGTCCTTGATTCTTTTCAACAAACCTTACGGCGTGATGAGCCAGTTCTCATCCCATCCGTCACGCCCCACGCTGGCCGCTTACCTGGACATCCCCGGCATTTACCCGGCAGGTCGGCTGGACGCCGACAGTGAAGGCCTGATGCTGTTGACCGATGATGGCGCGCTACAGCACGAGATCAGCCACCCGGACAGCAAAAAAACCAAAACCTATCTGGTGCAGGTCGAGGGCGAGGTCACGCGTGAACAATTGCAGCAGCTGCGTGCACCGTTGAAGCTCGCCGACTTCACGACGCGCGGCAGCGACGCGATGCGCATCGCACCGCCTGACTGGTTGTGGCTGCGCGAGCCCCCGGTGCGGGAACGCAAGCAGATACCGACCAGCTGGCTCGCGCTGACGCTCACCGAGGGCAAGAACCGGCAAGTGCGGCGGATGACTGCGGCCGTCGGGCTGCCGACGCTGCGACTGGTGCGCAGCGCGATAGGTCCGTTCTCGCTGGCGTCGCATCCGCTGCTGCCGGGTGAATGGCGGGAAGTGGCGAACACCGAATGGCAGGCGCAGGCGAAGCGCTGAGGATGCGAGTTACAGGCTGTGAGCCGCGCAGATTACAATCGCGCATCGCTTGTAACGTCCCAATCATGAACGCCTATCGCTATCCCGCCCTGCTGCTGTCCACTCTGCTGGCAACGCTACTGATTTCTGCGCCCGCTGCCGCCCAGCAGAAACTGCCCGTCACGACGCTGACCATAGGCATGCATCTGGTGAAAGCCGAAATGGCCGTGAATGATGAAGAGCGATCGGTGGGCCTGATGTTCAGGCGCGAGATGGGGCCGAACGAAGGCATGGTATTCCGCTTCCCCAATCCCAAGCAGGTCTGCATGTGGATGAAGAACACCCTGCTGCCGCTGTCCGTGGCTTTTGTCGATGAAGACGGCAAGATCATCAACATCGAAGACATGCAGCCCGAAACCGAAGTTGCGCATTGTTCGAAACGGTCGGCCCGCTATGCGCTGGAAATGAACCAGGGCTGGTTCCGCAAGAAGAACATCAAGCCGGGTACGCCGATTGAAGGCTTGTCGTCGGTGGGGAAGTAAAACCTGTGGCCCAGTCCTGTGAATCGCGGCGCCACATTTGAGGCCTGACGTCCGGGCCCCGGATTCGGAACCCGAAACCAGAAATGACAAAACCCGCCGAACCTGTGGTCGGGCGGGCTTGCAGAGATTCCACCGCCGGCGATGCCGGCCAGCGCAACTGATTAGGCCAGGGCCTTCAGTGCAGCGGACAGGCGGCTCTTGTGGCGAGCGGCCTTGTTCTTGTGGATGATCTTTTTGTCGGCGATACGGTCGATGATCGAGACTTGTGCTTGGAACACCGCGGCTGCGGCTGCCTTGTCGCCGGTTTCGATTGCCTTGCGGACTGCCTTGATAGCGGTGCGCAGGGTCGAACGCTGGCTCGAGTTGTGAGCGTTCAGCTTGACTGCTTGACGAGCGCGCTTGCGCGCCTGTGCGGTATTGGCCATGACTTATTTCCTGACAATGGGGCACGAGGCCATGCCCCGGGCGGAATTCGAAAGACCGCGATTATAGCCGGTTTTTGTCGAGCCAGCAAATATCCGGAAACCCCGGGGCTCTGCGGGTTTTCACCGCGGGTAGCTCGATCGGGCGGCGGCCGCATTTTCAATGCGACAACAGTCCGGCTGCCCGCCTGGCCCCTGCGGCTATAATCCCCGCCCATGAACTTGCACAAAACGCTGGCCACCGTCTCTGGCATGACGATGCTATCGCGCATCACTGGCTTGGTCCGCGAGTTTCTTGTCGCCCGCACTTTTGGCGCCTCGGTTTATACCGATGCCTTCTTCGTCGCCTTCCGCATCCCCAACCTGCTGCGCCGCCTGTTTGCCGAGGGTGCGTTCTCGCAAGCCTTCGTGCCCATCCTGGCCGAGTACAAGAACCAACGCGGCAACCGCGCGACCCGCTTGCTGGCGGATCATGTCGCCACCATTCTGTTCTGGGCGCTGCTGGCGACCTCGGCATTGGGCGTAGTCTTCGCGCCGGCCATCGTGCTGCTGATGGCCAGTGGCTTTGCATCCGACCCGCTGGCGATGTCGCTGTCGGTCTCGATGACGCGCATCATGTTTCCCTACATTTTGTTCATGTCGCTGGTGGCACTGGCCGGCGGCATCCTGAACACCTGGCGCGAATTCCGCGTGCCGGCCTTCACGCCGGTGCTGCTGAACCTGGCTTTCATTGCGGCAGCCCTGCTGCTGGCGCCGATGATGGCGCAGCCGGTCTATGCGCTGGCCATCGCCGTCATCATCGGCGGCGTGCTGCAGCTGTCGCTGCAAGTGCCAGCGCTGCGCAAGATCGGCATGCTGCCGCGTATCAGCCTCAATCCCTTCCGCGCGATGTCGGACGAGGGCGTGCGCCGCGTGCTGAAGCAGATGCTGCCGGCAACCTTCGCAGTGTCGGCCGCGCAAATCAGCCTGATCATCAACACCAATATCGCTTCGCACCTGGCCGATGGCAGCGTGTCCTGGCTGTCCTATGCGGACCGGCTGATGGAATTGCCGACCGGCCTGCTCGGGGTCGCACTCGGCACTATTCTGCTGCCCAGCCTGTCCAAAGCGCATGCCATGGGCGATACGGCGGAGTATTCGTCGCTGCTGGACTGGGGACTGCGATTGACCTTCTTGCTGGCGGCGCCGGCAGCCATCGCATTGATGGTGCTGTCGGAGCCGATCACGACGACCTTGTTCCATTACGGGAAATTCGATCCTCAGTCCGTCACGATGACGGCACGTGCACTGGTGGCGTATGGCGTGGGCTTGATGGGCCTGATCCTGGTCAAGATCCTCGCACCGGGCTTCTACGCAAAGCAGGACATCCGTACGCCGGTGAAGATTGGCGTCGGTGTCCTGATCGCAACGCAGCTGATGAACCTGGCCTTCGTGCCATGGATTGCACATGCCGGGCTGGCGCTGTCGATAGGCCTGGGCGCGACTGCCAACGCAGCCTTCCTTTACGTTATGCTGCGAAAGAAAGGCATCTATGCGCCCGGCCGCGGATGGACGATATTCTTCGTGCAGCTGGTCGGCGCGTTGCTGTTGCTGGCGGGCGTGGGCCTGTGGGCTGGCAGCCACTTCGACTGGATCGCATTGCGCGCGACACCGTGGCTGCGCATCGCGACGCTGGCCGGTGTGATGGTTCTGTGCGGCAGCGTTTATTTCGGTGCACTGCTGGCGATGGGCTTCCGCTTCCGCGACTTCCGGCGCGAGTCGCACTGAAGACCGGCACCACCTACCCGGGAAGACAGGGACAGCACCGGGCGCAATACCAAGGCATGACAAGGCATGACAAGGCATTACCAAGGGATAACAAAGGCACTACCAGGCAAGACATGGCGGCAGGGACAATGACACGACGATGATCAAGGCCCTCGATTACTTCGCTGCGCTGGTGCAGGATGATGAACAGATACCGCTGTTCGAGGCGGCGCTCAGCATCGCGCAGGACGATGACCCGGGGCTGGACCTGACAGCCTGCCAGCTCGAGATCGACAAGCTCGCCGCCCGTCTCCGCCGCCGCCTGCCGGCCGACATCGCGCAGATACCTAAGCTGCGCATGCTCAACAATTTCTTCTATCAGGAGCTCGGCTTCGCCGGCAACCTGAACGACTACTACAACCCCGACAACAGCTACCTGCACAAGGTGCTGGCCACGCGCCGCGGCATTCCGATTTCACTGGCGATCATCTACATCGAACTGGCGCAGCAGGTCGGCCTGGACGTGAAGGGCATTTCCTTCCCCGGCCATTTCCTGATGAAGATCTCGGTCAAGAATGGCGACATCATCCTTGACCCGTTCAATGGCACCAGCCTGTCGCGCGAAGATATCGAGGAAAGGCTGGAGCCTTGGTTCATCAATGGCCGCAACGCGGGCGATCCGTCGCTGGCCAGTTACCTCGCCGATGCCACGCCGCGCCAGATACTGGTGCGCATGCTGCGCAACCTGAAAGCCCTATACGCAGAGCATCCACACTGGAAGGAATTCCTGAATGTGCAGCAGCGTCTGGTGATCCTGCTGCCGGATGAAATCAGCGAGCGCCGCGACCGCGGCCTCGCGTATGCGAGCCTCGATTGCCCGCAGGCGGCCTTGCAGGACCTTGAAGCGTATCTGGAGCGCTGCCCGCGCGCGACGGATGCGGAGTCATTGCGTGCGCGCCTGCCCGAGCTGCGGGCGGCAACGCGCAAATTGAATTGAGACGCGGATGCGCCCTGCGCGAACGGATCGCAGGTCGCTTTGACGATCACGCGCCCTTGCTGCGCGCCTCAATCTCTTCCCAGCGCTGCAGCGCCGTCATCAACGCGTCGTCGATTTCCGAATAACGTTCGTTAAGGCGCTGCGCTTCGCCCGGGTCCTTGCGATACAGGTCCGGGTCGGCGAGTCGCGCAGAGATGGCCGCCTGCTCCGTTTCGAGGTCGGCGATCTGCTGCGGCAACTGCTCCAGCTCACGCTGCTCCTTGAAGCTGAGCTTCTTCGGCTTGCTGGCTGCCGCGGGCGCGGCTGCTTGCGCACCCTGAGCCACCGGCATCTCCGGCTTGCCCGCCTTGTCGGCAACGGCCTTGTCCGACTTCGACGCCGGCTTGCCTGCGCCCGCGTCGGACACCGGCTTGCGCACGCGCTCCCAGTCGCTGTAACCGCCGACGTATTCGCGCCAGAGCCCGCCGCCTTCGGCGACGATCACTTGCGTGACCACGTTGTCGAGGAAGGTGCGGTCATGGCTGACCAGGAAGACCGTGCCCTGATAATCCTCGAGCAATTGCTCCAGCAATTCCAGCGTATCGATATCGAGGTCGTTGGTCGGTTCATCGAGCACCAGCGCGTTGGCCGGCTTGGCGAACAGGCGCGCCAGCAGCAGGCGATTGCGCTCGCCGCCGGACAGGGACTTCACCGGCGAACGTGCTCGTTCGGGCGCGAACAGGAAGTCGCCCAGGTAGGTCATCACATGCTTGCGCTGGCCATTGATCTCGACCCAGTCGCTGCCGGGCGAAATGGTATCGGCCAGCGTCGCATCCTCGTTCAACTGCTCGCGCATCTGGTCGAAGTACGCCACCTGCAGCTTGCTGCCCTGGCGCACCGTGCCGCTGTCGGGCGCGATTTCGCCGAGGATCAGTTTGAGCAGCGTGGTCTTGCCGGCGCCGTTCACGCCGATCAGGCCGACCTTGTCGCCGCGCATGAGTATGGCGCTGAAGTCGCGCACGATGGCACGGCCAGCATAGGCTTTGTTCACGTCGGTCAGTTCGGCGACGATCTTGCCCGAGCGTTCGCCGGCGGCCACTTCCATCTTGACCTGGCCTTGCTGTTCGCGGCGGCTCGCGCGCGCCTCGCGCAGCGCTTCCAGCCGGCGCACCCGGCCTTCGTTGCGCGTGCGACGCGCCTCGACACCCTTGCGTATCCAGACCTCTTCCTGGGCCAGCACCTTATCGAACTTGGCGTTCTCGATCGCTTCCACCGCCAGCTGGTCGGCCTTGCGCACCTGGTAGGCGCTGAAATTGCCCGGATAAGACAGCATGCGACCGCGATCGAGTTCGACGATGCGGGTGGCGATGTTGTCGAGGAAGCTGCGGTCGTGCGTAATGAACAGCAGGCTGCCGCGGAATTCGCGCAGCAAGCCTTCCAGCCATGCAATCGACGAGAAGTCGAGATGGTTGGTCGGTTCATCGAGAATCAGCACATCGGGTGCGACCACCAGTGCGCGCGCCAGCGCAACACGTTTTTTCATGCCGCCCGACAGCGTGCTGATCACGCGCTGGCCATCGAGGTTCAAGCGTTGCAGCGTGGTTTCGACGCGGTTGGCCAGATTCCAGCCATCGACCACATCCAGTTGCGCCTGCACTTCGTGCATGCGCTCCATCAGCTTCTCATCGTCGGCGCTGCCCATGCTGGCGGCCAGGCTGTCGTATTCGGACAGCAAGGCCTGGATGTCGGCGACGCCGGCAGCGACTGCATCGAAGATGCTTGCATCGGCATCGAACTGCGGCTCCTGCTCGACGTAGGCGATGCGCAAGCCCTGCTGCATCACCAGCTGGCCATCGTCGAGCTTGCCCTGCCCGGCGATGATTTTCAGCAGCGAGGATTTGCCGGTGCCGTTACGGCCGATCAGGCCGACGCGTTCGCCGGCCTCCAGCGACAGTTCGGCATGATCGAGCAAGGGCACGTGGCCGAACGCGAGCTGGGCGTCGGAGAGGGAAATGACTGCCATGGTGGGGAGAGGATGGACGCGAACAGCGCCGCTACTGAGAACAAGGCCGCTATTCTACCGACCGGGCGCGCGCACCGTCGTATTCCTGCGATTCGGGGGTGCGCAGGTGGCTGTCGCTGCAGGCCGCGCCGGTCGCTCGGCTATAATCCGCAGCGTGCCGCGCTGGAAAGCCAGCGCCGCCGTGTCTCGCCGTAGTTCAATGGATAGAACGAGTGCCTCCTAAGCGCTAGATACAGGTTCGATTCCTGTCGGCGGGACCAATCTCCTCCCAGCTTTCTGCCCCCAGGGCTTTGCCGCCCTTCCCTGCGCCGATGCGTCCCCAAGGGTGGGCATTGCGCAATCGCAAACCGATCCGCATCAAGCCTGTTCTACTGTTGAGCGAACGATATACGCGGCCTGCCCAAGGCGCTTTGTTAGTTTACGTTCGCTGCGCGACATCAGCTCACGCATCTCACGACAGGGAGCCATGCCATGACCGAGCCAGCCCAAGCCACGTCCAATCCCAACCAGGCACTGTGGGAAAAAGGTGATTTCACGCGCATTGCCGCGACCATGCGCGAAAGCGGCGAAGCACTGGTCGCATCCCTGGGCATCAAGGCCGGCGAGAAGGTGCTCGACCTGGGCTGTGGCGACGGCACGACGGCCATTCCGGCGGCCCGGCTGGGCGCCGACGTGCTGGGCGTTGATATCTCGCGCAACCTGGTCGAGGCAGGCAAGCGTCGTGCGGCCGAAGCCGGTCTCGCCAACTGTCGGTTCGAACAGGGCGATGCATCGAACCTGGCGAACCTCGAGGATCGCAGCTTCGATCGCGTGGTCAGCATCTTCGGGGCCATGTTTGCGCCCAGGCCGTTTGACGTGGCCAAAGAGATGGTGCGTGTGACCCGGCCGGGCGGCAGTATCGCCATGGGCAACTGGATACCGAATGACCCGACACTGGTCGCGCAAATCCTGAAGATCAGTTCTGCCTACTCGCCACCGCCGCCGGAAGGCTTCATCAGCCCGATCACCTGGGGCGTCCGGAGCAATGTGGAAGAACGCTTTGCGGCGGCCGGCATCCCGGCGACCGACATCAGCTGCTCGGAACAGACCTATACCTTCAACTTCAACGGCTCGCCGCCCGCTTTCCTCGATGTATTCCGCCATTACTACGGCCCGACGATGAATGCCTTCGAAGCCGCGGAAAATCAAGGGCGCAGCGATGCGCTGGCTGCGGAGCTCGAAGCGCTGTTCAACCAGCAGAATCGCAGCGGACGGCCTGACGTGACGAGCATCCCCGCGACCTTCCTGCTGGTCAGGGTGAATGTTGATTGACAGGTCAATGGACAAGACGGTGGCGATCGCCGGCATGCCCCTGATTGTTCACATGCCAATCCTTTCGTAAAATCAGACCAAAAACCACTGCCCCCAACCGGGATCGCGCCGGCCAAGCAGCACAGGCTCGTTGTCAGGCTCGTCGTCGGCCGCGTAATCGCAGCGGTTGCGCCGCACGCCTGCAGCGCAACCGTTCCAGCCGCGCGCTCCATCTGCAGAGAAAGGCCTTCGTGAATCGCGCCATTTATGCCGGCACCATCTTTTCCAGTGCCTTCCTGCTGTTCCTCGTCCAACCCATCGTCTCCAAACACATCCTGCCCTGGTTCGGCGGTTCAGCCGCGGTCTGGGCGACTTGCCTGGTGTTCTTCCAGACCTTGCTGCTGCTCGGCTATGCGTATTCGGATGTCGTCAGCCGCCGCCTTGCGCCCAAGGCGCAGGTCACGCTGCATGCGCTGCTGCTGATCGCCAGCGCGGCCAGCCTGCCGGTGCTGGCCGGCGATGGCTGGAAGCCTGTCGGCAATGAAGACCCGAGCCGCTACATCCTGTTGCTGCTCGCTGCGACCGTCGGCTTGCCCTACCTGATGCTGTCCACGACGGGCCCGCTGATCCAGTCGTGGGCTGCCCGTAGTGGCGACAGTGCGCGCGTGTACCGCTTGTTCTCGCTATCCAACCTGGCTTCGCTGGTCGCGCTGATCAGCTACCCTTTCCTGATCGAACCCTGGCTGCCGCTGCAGGGACAGTCCTCGGTGTGGTCGGCGATCTATGTCGGCTTCGTCGTGCTGTGCATCTTGTCGGGTCTGAGACTATTGCGCAGTACGGGCATGCCGCAGGTGGCCGCTGCCAACGATGCAAGTCTTGCTGCAACTGAAGACGAGACAAGCGATGCAGCGCCGGGCGCCGGCACGCAGTTGCTGTGGATTGCACTGGCGGCGATGGGCTCGTGGCTGCTGCTGGCCGTTACCAATCACCTGACGCAAAACATCGCATCCATTCCCTTCCTGTGGCTGCTGCCGCTGGTGATCTATCTGTTCAGCTTCGTGCTCTGCTTCGAGAGTGACCGCTGGTATACGCGCACGCGTTTCATCGCGCCCTTGTTCATCCTGTTGTTTGCCTGCGCTTACGGGCTGGCCGACAGCAAGGTCGGGCTGGACCTGAAGATTGCACTGCCGCTGTACTGCGCTGGTCTGTTTGCGGCGTGCATGTTCGTGCATGGCGAACTGGCGCTGCTGCGTCCTGCGCCGCGCCACCTGACGCGCTTCTATCTGGCGCTGTCCTTCGGTGGTGCGCTGGGCGGCATACTGGTGGGGCTGGGCGCGCCCAAGCTGCTGCCGGCTTACTATGAACTGGGCATCGGCTATGTGCTGCTCGCGGTGCTGGCGGCCATCGTGCTCCGGCAAGTACGGCTGCTGATGGCGTCGGCGCTGCTGCTGTGCGTGGCTTGCGCGATCTTCCTGAGTCAGCAAATAGCGGCGGACATGAAATCCTCGCGCCTGCTGGAGCGCAATTTTTACGGTCGGCTGCTGACGCGCGATGTCGGCGATGGCGCCATCCGTGTGCGGCGGCTGACGCACGGTGCGATCCTGCATGGCGAGGAATACCTCGACGGCAGCAACCGCAACAAGCCGACGACTTATTACGGCACGTCGTCAGGTATCGGCCGGCTGCTGGTCGCGACAGCGACGAACGATGCGCGCCATGTGGGCGTGATCGGCCTGGGCACCGGCACCTTGGCCGCCTATGGCGAGGCCGGTGACCGCTTGCGCTTCTATGAGCTGGACCCGGCAGTGATCGAGGTCGCGCGCACCGAGTTCAGCTACCTGCGCTCGACACCGGCCAAGGTTGACGTCGTACTTGGTGATGCCCGGCTGAACCTCGAGCGCGAAGCGCCGAATGGATTCGATGTGCTGGTGGTCGATGCCTTTTCCGGCGATGCGATTCCCGTGCACCTGATCACGCGTGAGGCGCTGCGCGCGTATCGCCGTCACATGAAGCCGGACGGCGTGATCGCTTTCCACGTATCGAATCGTTACCTGTCGCTGGCACCGGTGGTGCGCAAGCTGGCCGAGGATCAGGGCATGCAGGCCGTGCTGGTGTCCGACGTACCGACAGTGCCGCTGCTCAAGACGGATTGGGTGCTGGTGACGGCCAACGACAAGGTGCTGAAAACGAAGACGATCGCCGACGTCGCCAACACGCCGGCCGATATTCCGGGCCTGCGCGTCTGGACCGACGACGCCAATGATTTGTTCAAGATCCTGAAGTAAGGCCGCAGCTGCGCAGTGGGCAGTAGGCAGTAGGCAGTAGGCAGTAGGCAGAGAAACCGGAAATCCCTGCCTACCGCCTACTG
>JACCDQ011373333.1_pt1 | contig 13998 bp, 14 predicted proteins | sample 7446031 | NCBI WGS metagenome assembly JACCDQ01 (sample SAMN15323442, study PRJNA562643) | freshwater metagenome | isolation source: river surface water | place: USA:Blue River Watershed | collected 2017-08-17 | reverse complement strand
GTTGAACGACCTCGACAGCAAGGGCATCGAGCTGGACCGCGCCAAGGTCAACCCCAACGGCGGCGCCATCGCGCTGGGCCACCCGCTGGGCGCCACCGGCGCCATCCGCGCCGCGTCGGTCATCCACAACCTGCGCCGCACCGGCGGCAAGTACGGCATGGTGACGATGTGCGTGGGCGCTGGCCAGGGCGCTGCCGGCATCTTCGAGAGGCTCTGACCCACCTTACCGGCTGCGCCGACCCCTCAAGGGCGCGCCCTCATCGGCCTGGCAAAGCCAGCTCCGCGAGGGCCGCCGGGGAAGGCCGCTACCGACGACGAGCGACCGCTCAAGACAGCGATGGTCAAGCATGAACAGACGCAAGCTCCTTCAATCGTCCGCCGTGTTGCTCGCGGCGGCCCCGCTTGCCGGCTGCACCGGTGAGCTGACGACCTTCCGGAGCTGGCCCCAGGCCCAGCAAGCGGTGCTGGACCTGCTGTTCCACGAGAAGGTCGTCGAGGGCAACCCCTGGAACCTCAGCCAGGTGTTGCAGCATCTGGCCCAGAGCATCGAGTTCTCGATGCAGGGCTTCCCGGTGTTGAAGGGCGCCTGGTTTCGCTCGTCCATCGGCTCGGCCGCGTTCAGCGTGTTCAACGCGCGCGGCCAGATGAGCCACAGCCTGGACGAGCCCATTCCGGGTGCACCGGCGCTGGACGCGGCACAGGCGCTGCGGGCTTCGGTGAACCGCTTGCTGGCGGCGATGGATGGCTTTGCCCAGTTCAACGGTACGCTGCGACCCCATTTCGCCTATGGCGAGCTGACCAAGCCGCAATACGAGCGCGCCCACCTGATGCACCTGGCGAACCACTGGACTCAGTTCCACGCGAAGACCGCTGTCGCGTGAGCTGCTCGCGCAGTCTCGCCCCGGCTGCCCCGCCCGCGACAATGCAGCCGATCCCCGACAGGAGACCTACATGACCATCAAGACCTACACCGTCAACGGCGTTGCGACCCTCGAGATCGCTCGCCCCGAGAAGAAGAACGCCATCACGCAGGACATGTACCAGCAGATGGCCGAGGCGCTGCAGGCCGCCGATGCGGACAAGACCGTGCGCGCCGTGCTCATCACGGGTCAGCCGGGCATCTTCACGTCGGGCAACGATCTGGAGGATTTCATGGCGCGCCCGCCGCGTGGCGAAGACGCGCCGGTGTTCCAGTTCATGCATGCGCTGCTGGACTGCAGCAAGCCGGTGGTGGCGGCCGTGACCGGTGCGGCCATCGGCATCGGCACCACGCTGCTGCTGCATTGTGACCTCGTGTTCGTGGCCGACGATGCGCGTCTGGCCATGCCCTTCGTGGGCCTGGGCCTGGTGCCTGAGTTCGCGTCCAGCCTGGTCGTGCCGCAGCTGATGGGCAACCGGCGCGCGGCCGAAAAGCTGTTGCTGGGCGATCCATTCACTGGCGAGCAAGCGGTGGAATGCGGCATCGCCAACCGCGTGTTGCCCGGCAGCGAGGTGGTGAACCACGCGCGGCGCATTGCCGAGCGCTTCAACCACTTGGCGCCCGGCGCCGTGCGCGAAAGCAAGCAGCTCATCCGCGATCCTCAGCGAGAGGCCGTGAAGGCTGCCATCGCGCGTGAGGCGCAGATCTTCAGCGCCCGTCTGCGCAGCCCGGAAGCCATGGAGGCCTTCCAGGCGTTCTTTCAGAAGCGGGTGCCGGACTTCTCCAAGTTCGACTGAGACTAGCGTCGCACCAGGCCGATGAGCAGGCCGATGACGGCCAGAATCAGGAAGCCATAGAACAGCAGTTGGGCGAAGCCCGCTGCACTTGCGGCGATGCCGGTGAAGCCGAAGACGGCGGCGATCAGCGCGATGACGAAGAAGATGATGGCGTAACGCAGCATGGCGAGCTCCTTGGGGTTGGTGCCTTGACGGCAGAGAACTGCAGACTACGGTTCGGCACGTTGGTGTGGTGCCGGACAGCGCGGGAGCTCTAGGTCAGACGCCGCTGACGCCCTGAAGGCGAATGCGCCGTTTCTCTGTATTCGGCGCTTGCCTGATCGCGGCCTGCACTGCCATCGCGCCGCGCAGGCCGCCGGGTCGCCAGCGGCCTTACCGCAGGTTGCAAACCCTACAACCAGTTGGATGCGGCGGCTGCTGCCGCCTCCTAGACTCGCGACATCAATGATGCGGTAGTGCCGGCCGAACGAGTCGTTAACAGGGTCGGATCCAATAGGAGAACAGAACATGTGGATCGATAAGCTTTGCCGGCAGGTTCGGCGGCTGGGCGCGCTTGCGCTCGCGGGCGGGTTGATGACGGTGGCCGTTCCGGCCTCGGCAGCGCTGAGCCTGACGACCGTGTACGACGGCGGTAGCGCCGCCAAGGTGCAGTACCAGGTGGACACGGGCGGCGGCCTCGTGTTCAAGGTGCGGGCCTACGACAACGGCGTCAGCACGCAGTCCAAGGGCGACCTCACCAGCATCCTCTACAACGGCGTGCAGTACGCCGACGCCAGCCGGGGCTCGCAGCTGAACTCCGGCTTCGATTACCTCTACAGCAACGTCTCGGCTGTCGACGTGCAGGCCCAGATGGTCAGCAGCACGGGCGCGGCGACGGCCGCGTCCAAGGCCAATGGCGGTGTCGTGGCCGGCGGTGCCTACGTGAAGATCACGGTCACCGTCTACAGCGCCAACGGTGGTGTGCTCAAGCACTACTACATGGCCAAGAGCGGTGAGCCTCGTGTCTACATGGGCACCTACTTCACCGAGGAGCCCGACACGCTGAACCTGGTGCGCTACATCGTGCGCGTGCCCATCGGCGTGCTGTCCAAGGGCGGCCCCGCAGGCACGCCGGGCGGCGCCGACAGCGCCGGCAACTGGCCTCAGGATCTGCGCAGCACCAACTCGACCATCGAGGCCAGTGACGTGTTCGCGATCTCCGGTACCGGCCAGACGCGCTCCAAGCACTACTCGAACATGCGGCTGAAGGATTGGAAGTACTTCGGTGGCCTCAACAGTGGCAGGAGCGTCGGGCTCTGGTTCTATCGCGACAACAACGAGGGCAACTCCGGCGGGCCGTTCTACCGCAGCCTGCTCAACCAGATCACGTCGACCAACAACGAGTTGACCTACATCGTCAACTACGGCGAGGGGCAGACGGAAGCCTTCCGGTTCGGCGTGCTCAACAGCTACACGCTGATGTTCACGAACGGCAGCGCGCCGACGGCCCCGGACACGAGCTGGTTCTCGTTGATGGCGCTGGACGGGTATGTCGCACCGGCAGGCCGCGGCGCGGTGGCGGGCGTGGGCCTGGCGGGCACCGATCCGGCCTACACCTACACCGTTGCCTTCTCCAACGCGGCGGCGCAGTACTGGACAACGGCCAACCTGGCGAACAACGGCTACTTCAACAGCGCGGGCATGCGGCCGGGCGTCTACACGATGACCGTCTACAAGAACGAACTGGCGGTCTACACCGGCAGCGTCACCGTGACGGCCGGCGGCACGACGATGCTGCACACGCTGACGATCAATGCCGACCCCGCCAGCACGGCGGCGCTGTGGCGCATTGGCAACTGGGATGGCACGCCTGCCGAGTTCCTCAATGGCGCGCGACTGACGACCATGCACCCGAGCGACGTGCGCATGAGCAGCTGGCTGCCGGCCACGTTCGTCGTCGGCTCGTCGACGGCGGCCGCCGGCTTCCCCGCCTACCAATGGAAGGACGTGAACAACGGCCGCGCCATCCAGTTCACGCTGACGAGTGCGCAGGTGCGCAACCTCACGCTGCGCATCGGCACGACGGCGGAATTCAGCGCCGCGCGTCCGCAGATCACGGTCAACAACTGGACGTCGGCCATCCCCGGCGCGCCGGGCAAGGGTTCGCGCAACCTGACCGTGGGCACCTATCGCGGCGTGAACCGGATCTACAGCATCGCCATTCCGGCCAGTGCGCTGGTGGCGGGCACCAACACGGTGAAGATCAACATCGTCAGCGGCACGGCAGGCTCGGCTTATTTGAGCCCGGCGCTCGCGTACGACGCGGTCGACCTCATCCCCACACCTTGACGAGACAGGGCGCCCGTCGCGGCGCCCCGCATCGGGCCGGCGGCCAATGCCGGCCCCTGGGCGTTCAGCCCGCCTGCTCCGGCGCCACCGGCCGGGGGCTGCCTTGGAGGTCGATGGCCACGTAGGTGAGGTTGGCCTCGGTGACCTTGACCACCTTCGGCGCCTCCGGGTTGCGCTCGGCAAACACCTCGACATGCACGGTGATGGACGTGCGGCCGACGCGCGTCACGGTGGCGTAGAAGCTCAGCAGGTCGCCGATGGAGACCGGCTGCTTGAAGACGAACTCGTTGACGGCGACCGTGGCGACGCGGCCGCGGGACAGCCGTGCCGGCATGATGCTGCCGGCGATGTCCACCTGCGCCATGATCCAGCCGCCGAAGATGTCGCCATTGGCGTTGGAATCCGCCGGCATGGGCATGACGCGCAGCACCAGCTCGCGCTGGCCGACGACGGGAGGAGGGGAACTTGAAACCTGGGGCATGGCTTTCACTTGGGACAATCTGACCGCCATTTTCGGTCCCCAGCTCCCATGCGATCCACGCCGCGCGCCATCGAACTGCCCTCCGCGTCCAAAACTCCCGCCGTGCGCGGCGATTGGGGTACGGTCGGCCGGCTGCTGCCCTACTTGTGGCGCTACCGCTGGCGCGTGGGCCTGGCGCTGGCTTTCATGGTGGGCGCCAAGGTCAGCAACGTCGGCGTGCCGCTGTTGCTCAAGCAACTGGTCGACAGCTTGGATCTGAAGCCCGGCCAGCCGCAGGCGCTGCTCGTCGTGCCGCTCGGGCTGCTGGTGGCTTACGGCGCGCTGCGGCTGTCGACATCGCTGTTCACCGAACTGCGCGAGCTCATCTTTGCCAAGGCGACCGAGGGCACGGCGCGCAGCCTCTCGCTGCAGGTGTTCCGCCATCTGCACGACCTCAGCCTGCGCTTCCACCTGGAGCGCCAGACCGGCGGCATGACGCGCGACATCGAGCGCGGCACGCGTGCGGTGCACTCGCTGATCAGCTATTCGCTCTACAGCATCGTGCCGACGCTGATCGAGGTGGTGTTGGTGCTGACGTTGCTCGGCACCAAGTTCGATGTCTGGTTTGCCGGCATCACCGTCGCGGCGCTGGTGGTCTACATCGGCTTCACCGTCGCAGTCACCGAGTGGCGCACGAAGTTCCGCAAGACGCTCAACGAGCTGGACTCCGTGGCCCACAGCCGCGCCATCGACTCGCTGCTGAACTACGAGACGGTCAAGTACTTCAACAACGAGAGCTTCGAGGCCGCGCGCTATGACGAGAGCCTCGAGAAGCTGCGCCGTGCCCAGCTCAAGAGCCAGACGACGCTGTCCATGCTCAACACCGGGCAGCAGCTCATCATCGCCACGGCGCTCGTACTGATGTTATGGCGTGCGACGCAAGGCGTGGTGAGCGGCCGCATGAGCCTGGGCGACCTGGTCATGGTCAATGCCTTCATGATCCAGCTCTACATCCCGCTGAACTTCCTGGGCGTCATCTACCGCGAGATCAAGCAGGCGCTGACGGACATCGAGAAGCTGTTCCTGTTGCTGGACCGCGAGCGCGAGGTGGCCGATGACCCCGGCGCGACCGAGTTGCGGGTACAGGGGGGCAGCGTGCGCTTTGACGATGTGCGCTTCGCCTACGACCCCTCGCGCCCCATCCTGCACGGCGTCAGCTTCGAGATCCCGGCGGGCAGGAAGGTCGCGGTCGTCGGGCCCAGCGGCTCGGGCAAGAGCACGCTGGCGCGGCTGCTCTACCGCTTCTACGACATCGAGGCCGGCCGCATCAGCATCGACGGGCAGGACATCCGTGCCGTGACGCAGGCCAGCCTGCGCCGCGCCATCGGCATCGTGCCGCAGGACACGGTGCTGTTCAACGACACGGTGGCCTACAACATCGCCTACGGCCGTCCCGGCGCGACGCAGGACGATGTGGAGGCCGCCGCGCGGGCGGCGCACATCCACGAGTTCATTTCCGCGACGCCGGCGGGCTACGGCACCATGGTCGGCGAGCGCGGCTTGAAGCTGTCGGGCGGCGAGAAGCAGCGCGTGGCCATCGCCCGCACGCTGTTGAAGAATCCGCCCGTCCTCATCTTTGATGAGGCCACGTCGGCGCTCGACTCCACCAACGAGCGCGCCATCCAGGCCGAGCTGGAGGCGGTGGGCCAGAACAAGACGGTGCTGGTCATCGCCCACCGCCTGTCCACGGTGGTCGATGCGCACGAGATCCTGGTGCTGGAGCAGGGCCGCATCATCGAGCGCGGCCGGCACGATGAACTGCTGGCGCGTGGCGGGCGCTATGCCCAGATGTGGCGGCTGCAGCAATCCGGCGACTGAGGGCGGCCGCGCTGCAGGCGGCCCGCATCTTCAATGCGGCTTGCGCGGCTTCTCGAAGCTCTTGGGGCGGTAGACGTTGCCGTCCCATTCGCCTTCCACGCGGCCCTGCTGGGCCGAGTCGCGGGCGCGGCGGATGACGCGCTCGGCTTCCAGCGCGGCGGCCCGCGTCTGGCGCTGGCGGCGGCGCCAGCCGACGGCGCCGTCGATCTTGCTGCGGGCCCAGGCCCCCAGGCGCGCAACCACCGCATCGACGCGGCTTCGCAGGCGATAGGGCAGGGCCATGTGCACGGCCAGCGCAATGCAGGTGGCGAGGCCAGCGGCGGCGAGGACAGTGTTCAGCATGGGGCGAGTTTGAACCAAAGCCGGGCGCTCGGCCACATCCGGGAAGGGGATAAAGCCCCTTCTTATGTCTTCAGGCGCATCGCCCACAGCGCCAGCATGGCGTCAGGAATCGAGCGGCTGGCCTCGTCACGGTCGGCGGCGCTGGCCTGCGCCAGCGGGCCGTCCTCTGCGCCCAGTGCTGCGATGGGGGCCAGCAGCGCCGCGGTCTCGCCGCCATCGAACAGCGGTGCCCACGCCTCGGGCGCCAGGTCCACGGCAATCAGGAAGCCGGCTGCCCAGTCCTCGGCATCAGCGTATTCGACGGCGTCGTCGGCGTCCCCCGTCTCGCTGTCGCCGTCGGCAAAACTGAAGATGGGCTCCCAGCCCTGCGGGCGCTGCTGCCAGGCCGTGGCGATGGAATGCAGGTGCCGCAGCACCAGCATGATGACCTTCTTGCGCTGCTTGCCGCTGGTGAAGGGCGCTGGATCGGATTCGCCGTCGCCCCCCCACACCACGGGCAGCCAGGCGTCGCCCGGCAGGTCGGCCAGTGCGCGGCCGGGCGTCAGCAGCAGGCCGGCGAGGTAGCCGTCCAGGGCCTCGATGTTCAATGCGCCGTCGGTGGGGAGCGCCGCGAGCAGTTCGTCGAGGTCGTTGAGTTCGTCATCGGACAGCGGGCGGTTGTCGGAGGCGGGGTTGTATTGCGGATGTTGCATGGGCGGCTTCCTCTGCGCGCGGGCTCAGCCGTGGCGGCCGTGGCGGCTCTTGGGCTTTTTGTTGTCGAACTCGGCGATCTGGGCTTTCAGCAGCGCCATCAGCACGCGGGCGTTCTGTTCGGTCATGACCAGCAGGCTGCTGGGCTCGATGCCGTCGATGGGGGTGCGGTTCGAGATGAGCGCATCGACCTTGAGCAGCACCTGCCCATGGACGTTGTTCGCAGCGGCCTTGAACTTCTGGATTTCGATTTCGTGGGTTTTCATGAAGGCAACGGGTGGCCGGCAGGCCGCCATCTTGCCATTCCGCGCCGCCGGACTTAAGGTGGCCCGCATGGCACGGCCTGCTCGACTCGAGATTGCCGGCGCGGTCTACCTGATCAGCGCCCATTGCCCGCGCGAAAGCCGTCGGCTCGCGTTTGCCGATGAAGCCGACCGCGCCGAGATGCTCGTGCTGCTGGCCCAGGCGCTGCATCGCTTCGATGCCCAGGCGCTGGCCTATGCGCTGCTGCCACATCACTACGACCTGCTGCTGTTCACGCGGCGAGCCAACCTGTCGGCCCTCATGCGCCATGTGAACGGCGTCTACACGCTGCACCGCCAGCGCCGCGACGGCTTCAGCGGGTCGCTGTTCCAGGGGCGTTTTCACGCCGTGCTGGTGGATCGAGAGCGCTACCTGCTCGATGCCTGCCGCTACGTGGACCTGGGCCCCGTGCGCGAGGGCGTGGCGCGCGGCGGCGCGGCCGGGTGGGCCGGCTCCAGCTTTCGGGCGCTGGCCGGGCTGGAGCCCGCCCCGGCGTGGCTGGACGTCGACGGCCTGCACCGCTTCTTGCTGGGCAAGCCCGCCGTGACGGCTGCCGACCATCGGCGCGCCGGTGACCTTTACGCGCGGGAGGTGGCGTCCGAGCCCAAGCTGGACTTGTGGCCGGGCCGCCTGCGTGAGCAGATCTTTCTGGGCGACGCCGACTTCGCTCAGCGCATGCGCGCGGCCGCCGCCACGCCGCCCCGCGCCGCGCGGGTGGGCTGGCCCGAGTGGTTGCGGCGCGCCGACGGTCTGCGTGAGCAGGCGCTGTGGCTGGCGCACACCGAGGGTGGCATGGCCATGACGGCGCTGGCCGGCGAGCTGGGGCTGTCGGTCTCGCGTGTCAGCCGGCTGATTTCGGCCGCCGAGCGCGCCGTCTGACGCGGCAGGCCGCATCGCCTCGCCCCCGCATTGCCCCCTGAGCGCCGTGGCGGCCGGTTACGACCATTAGCGACCCGTCGCGGCCGCGTCGCGCGCTGGCCCTAGGATGCGCGCCATGCTCAAGTTCTTCGTCAACCGGCCCTGGCTGGGTTTTCTCGTTTCGGTGCCGTTGTGCCTGCTGCTGCTGGGCGCCATCGTGGCCGCCATCGTCTGGGTGCAGTTGCCGCCGCTGGACACGCTGACCGACTACCAGCCCCACCAGCCGCTGCGCGTGCTCAGTGCCGACGGCCAGCTCATCGGCGAATTCGGTGCCGAGCGGCGCCGTTTCGTGCCGCTGAAGGACATCCCCAAGCCCATGCAGGACGCGCTGCTGGCGCTGGAGGACGCCGATTTCTGGACGCACTCGGGCATCGACTTCAGTGGCATCGCGCGCGCCTTCGTGCGCAACGTCACCCACGGCGGCCCGCTGCACGGCGGCTCCACCATCACGCAGCAGCTGGCCCGCGACACCTACCTGACCAAGGAGCAGCGCTGGACGCGCAAGTTCGTCGAGGCGCTGCTGGCCATCAAGATCGAGCAGGCGCTCACCAAGGAGCAGATCCTCGAGATCTACATGAACCAGATCTTCCTCGGCAACCGGGCCTACGGCTTCGCGGCGGCCGCCGAGCGCTATTTCGGCAAGAGCCTGGACAAGATCGACACGGCCGAGATGGCCCTGCTCATTGGCCTGCCGAAGAACCCGGCGGGCTACAACCCGGCCGTGCACCTGCGTAGCGCCAAGCGCCGCCAGGCTGTCGTGCTGGAGCGGCTGACGGCGGTGGGCCTCATCACGGCCGAGCAGGCCAAGGCGGCGCGCGAGGAGCCGCTGGAGATCGTGCATCCCAAGCGGCTCGGCGGCGCGGCCGACCATGCCGCCGAGCAGGTGCGCGCCGAGATGCTGGCCCGCTTCGGCGAAACGGCCTACACGCGCGGCCTCACGGTGACGACGACGTTGTTCTACGCCGAGCAGGTGGCGGCCCAGGACGCGCTGCGCCATGCGCTCTTCGAGCTGGAGCGCCGCCAGCCCTTCCGGGGGCCGGAGGCGACGGTGGTCCTGCCCGACGGCGACGCGCTGGACGAGGCGCTGGACGCCGCATTCGACGCCCACCCCGACCTCGGCGAGCTGCGCACGGCGCTGCTGCTGGAGCAGGACAAGAACGGCGCGCGGCTGGTGCTGTCGGATGGCGAGCGCATTACGCTCAAGGGCGCGGCGCTGCGGTCGCTGCAGGGTGCCAAGCGCGGTGCGGTCGTGCGCGTGCTGGAGGTCGCCAAGCAGTGGCAGCTCAGCCAGACGCCGCAGGCCGAAGGCGCCGTCGTGACGCTGGACCCGGCCACCGGTGCCATCCGTGCTCTGGTGGGCGGCTTCGACTTCACGCGCAGTCAGTTCAACTCGGCCACGCAGGCCTATCGCCAGCCCGGGTCCGCGTTCAAGCCCTTCATCTACTCGGCCATCATCGAGCAGGGCGCCTGGGCCGGCACGCAGGTCAGCGACCAGCCCTTCGTGCAGGGCGACTGGGCGCCGCGCAATTACGACGGCCAGTACGAGGACGCGCTGACGCTGCGCCAGGCGCTGGCCCGCTCCAAGAACATGGTCAGCATCCGCCTCGCGCAGGCCATGGGCCCACAGCGGGTGCGCAGCTGGGCCGGCCGGTTCGGGCTCGAAGAAGAGCGCCAGCCGCAGAACCTGACCATCGCCCTGGGCACCGGTGCCGTCACGCCGCTGCAGATGGCGCAGGCCTATGCCGCCTTCGCCAATGGCGGCCTGCAGCCCACGGGCTGGCTGGTGCAGAAGGTGCAGGACGCGCAGGGCGAGGTGCTGTTCCAGGCCGAGCCGCCCAAGCCCCGCCAGGCCATCAGCGCGCGCAACGCCTTCATGACCTCGCAGCTGCTGGCGGCCGTGACCCGCGAAGGCACCGCCGCCAAAGCCAGCGCGCTGCTGGGCCGCTGGGACCTCTATGGCAAGACCGGCACCACCAACGACGCCGTTGATGCTTGGTTCTGCGGCTTCCAGGTCGCGCGGGCGGGCGCCGTCTGGATCGGCTACCCGACACCGAAATCACTCGGCGAGCGCGAGAGTGGCGGCGGCCTGGCGCTGCCCGTGTGGGCGTCGACCATGGCCGTCGCGCTGAAAGGCCAGCCCAACACGCAGGTGGCGCCGCCGGCCGACGGCCTGACCAAGCTGGGCGACGACTGGTTCTACAGCGATTTCGCCGGCGACATGGCGATCGCCCGCATCGGCATGCCGGCCGAGCCGGCACCACCGCCGGCCGATGCCGCGTCGGAACCGGGGCTGCCCTGACGCTGCCCGCGGCTTGCGACCATGCGCACCACCGATGTCACTGATTCGCTGGACTAGTGGTAACAGTTCGTACGGCGCGTGAGCCTGGCCTAGAGTTGCCCTTCCTTCACCGTCACGTCTCCGTCATGTCGCGTTCCGCGCTCGCCGCTGCTTCCGTTCTCGTCCTGTCGCTTGTGGGTTGTTCGTCGGTGAGCCTGTCGCCGCGCGAGGGGAATGTCGCGCAGGGTGACGCGCACATGGCGCAGGCGCCGTCGGTGGCCGGTGTCGCGCAGGAGCGCTTCGGCAAGGCGGCCTGGGGGCGGCAGGGCGATTTCTCGCTCGACGGCCAGCGCGTGCGCTACACGCGCGGTGCGGAGCGCCTGGCCTTGTACCAGCCCCTGCCGGTCGAGGTGCGCGCGCCGCTGCGCTTCACCACCGGTGTGGCCGACAACGACGCCACCTGCGAGGGCTGGACGCCGGAGCAGACCGCCAACGGCCGCTTCGCCGATTCCCGCCCGTGGGTGCTGAGCTGCCGCTGGGGCAGCGCACCGGCGGCCATGCTGCAGATCGGCGAAGGCCCGCTGCGCGCCGGCGTGCTCACGCGCGAAGGCGCTTACCGCCGCGGCGAGCTGACCGTGGGCCTGCGTTCCGTGCACCTGCTTGACGGCCAGAGCAAGCCGCAGGCCGCTGCCGTCGGCTACGAAATGCTGCATCAGGGCACCGTGGTGGGCAGCCTGGACCTGAGCGGCGCCGTGCCGCGGCTGCGCCGGCCCGACCCGGCCACCCCGGTGGGCCGGGCCGTCACCGAGGCGGCGCTGGCGCTGGCGCTGGCCTCCGAGGCGGGCGGCCGCTGAGCCCCGCCAAGCCGCCGGCCGGGCCGCCGGGTGGCGGCAGAATCGCCCGACACGCTTTCCCTTGTGCTGACATGACCCTCGACGCTGCCCGCTACGCCGAACAAGGCTTCCTCGTCATTCCCGGCTTCAAGCCCGCTGCGGAGATTGTGGCGCTGCGCCAGCGCGCGCTGCAGATCGTCGATGCGTTCGACCCCGGCGAGCAGCGGCCCGTCTTCACAACCGAGGAGCAGCAGCGCCACGTCGACGACTATTTCCTGGACAGCGGCGACCAGGTGCGCTGCTTCTTCGAGGAAGAGGCCTTCGACGCCGAGGGCCGGCTGCGCGTGCCCAAGGAGCTGGCCATCAACAAGATCGGCCATGCGATGCACGACCTCGACCCCGTGTTCAGCGCCTTCTCCAAGGGCGAGGCGCTGCGCGGCGTGGCCACGGCGCTGGGCCTGGCGCGGCCGCAGGTTTGGCAGAGCATGTTCATCTTCAAGCAGCCGGGCATTGGCGGCGAGGTGCGCTGGCACCAGGACGCCAGCTTCTTCGAGAGCGACCCGGTCACGGTGACGACCTTCTGGTTCGCGCTGGAAGACGCCACGCTGCACAACGGCTGCCTGTGGACCGAACCGGGCGGCCATCGCGGCCCGCGCGGCGTGCTGCGCGAGCGCTTTGTGCGCGAAGGCCGCAAGGCCTGGATGGAGCAGGTCGACGCCACGCCATGGCCCGCGGCCGATTCGCGCCAGGCCGTGCCGCTGGAGGTCGAGGCGGGTTCGCTGGTGGTCTTCCACGGCCTGCTGCCGCACTACTCGGCCGCCAACCGTTCCGAGAAATCACGCCACGCCTACACGTTGCACGTGACCGACGGCGCCAGCCGCTACTCGCCGCGCAACTGGCTGCAACGCGGCGCCGACCTGCCCGTGCAGGGCTTCTGATCGACGCCGGCCCGCGGCCGGCTCGGCTGCGCGAAGATGCCGGCATGAAAGTGATGGGTATCGCCGGGCGCTCCGGCATGGGCAAGACCACGCTGCTGGAGCGGCTGGTGCCCGAGTTCACCCGTGCCGGACGGCGGGTCTCGCTGATCAAGCACAGCCACAAGGACATCGAGGTCGACCGCCCCGGCAAGGACAGCTTCCGGCTGCGCGAGGCCGGATGCCAGGAGGTGCTGCTGCTCGGCGCCACCCGCTGGGCGCTGATGCACGAACTGCGGGGCGACCCCGAACCCGAACTGCCCTACCTGCTGAGCCGCATCCAGGCCTGTGACCTGGTGCTCGTGGAGGGATTCAAGAGCGGCGACTTCCCCAAGCTGGAGGTCTGGCGTGCCGGCCACGGCGCGTCGCCGTTGTGGCCGGACTGGCCTGGCATCGTCGCCGTGGCCAGCGACGCGCCCATCGATGGCTGCGCGCTGCCGCAACTGGCGTTGCAAGACGCGGCCGCCATTGCCGATTTCGTCTGGCAGAGCGCCGCACCGGTCGAGCGCTGACCGGCGAGGGGGCGGGGCGCCGGGGTCCTGTCCTACGCGCCAAGAGCGCCTGGGCGGGCAAGGGCGGGCTGAGGGGCTTCCAACAATGGGCTCATCGAGAACTTGTCGATGCCGACCCCAGGAGGCGATCATGAAATTCCCCAAGTCCATGCATGCAGAAGGTTGGGTCCGTCATTTCGATGACGGCGCCGCGCCCCGTGTGGCCGCGACGACCCGACCGCGCATCAAGGCCGGCGCCAAGCCTGTGAATGCCTACACGCCGTTGCACGGCGACGTGCCTCCTCGCGTGTCGCGGCCGATCCGCATGAACGCGCCGATGGCCCCGCAAGCGCCGCGGCCCAGCGTGGCGCCTGCCGCAGTGTCGACGGCCGGGCGGGCGCCCGTGTTGCCCTGGGTGCTGAGCGCCGGTGCGGCCGTCGTGCTGATCGGCGGCGGTGCGCTCATGGCGCGCCATCGCACGGCCAGCACGCCGTCGGCGCCCGTGCTGGTCAGCCAGTCGTCGCCATCGCCCGAAGAGGCCCAACTGGCGGCCGAACCGCCCAGCGCCGGGGCGGCGTCCGCAGCCGAGCCGGCGCCTGACGTGGTGTCGACGCCCATCGAACACCCGCCCGTGAAGCTGGCGCCGGCCGAAGAGCAGATGGCAGCCACGAAGAAGGCCGCACCGGTGACCCGCACGCTGCAGCCGCCCCCCGAGGTGATGGCCGTGGCGGCCCCGGTACCCGCGCCGGCCTCGGCGCCTGCGTCGGGCGCGGCCTTGCCGGCCCTT
>JACCDQ010667164.1_pt1 | contig 13999 bp, 11 predicted proteins | sample 7446031 | NCBI WGS metagenome assembly JACCDQ01 (sample SAMN15323442, study PRJNA562643) | freshwater metagenome | isolation source: river surface water | place: USA:Blue River Watershed | collected 2017-08-17 | reverse complement strand
CGTCGCCATCTACTCTGAAGAAGATCGAGATGCGCTTCATGCCAAGAGCGCAGATTTTGCTTATTCACTTGAAGGCACCGTCGCAAAAGATACTTACCTCAATATCCCAAAGATTATTGCTCTCGCTAAAACAGCAGGCGCAGATGCAGTTCACCCAGGTTATGGATTTCTCTCTGAGAACGCTGACTTTGCGCAAGCCGTTATTGATGCAGGATTGATTTGGATCGGCCCATCACCTGCAGCGATTAGCGCACTAGGTGACAAAGTTTCAGCCCGTCGTATCGCATCAGCGGCTGGTGCTCCACTGGTTGCAGGTACTAAAGATCCTGTCGAAACAGCAGAAGAAGTTGTTGCCTTCGCAAAAGCGCACGGCCTTCCCGTTGCCATCAAAGCTGCATTCGGTGGCGGCGGACGCGGATTAAAGGTCGCTCGCACTTTGGAAGAGATCCCAGAGCTCTATGCCTCTGCAGTTCGTGAGGCCATTGCTGGCTTTGGTCGCGGAGAATGTTTCGTAGAGCGCTATCTCGATAAACCTCGCCACGTTGAGACACAGGTTCTCGCAGATAAGTTTGGAAACGCAGTCGTTGTCTCTACCCGCGATTGCTCATTGCAGCGTCGCCACCAGAAGTTGGTAGAAGAGGCTCCAGCTCCATTCCTGACAGATGCACAGAACGAAGAGCTCTATCGCTCTTCTAAGGCAATCATGAAGGAGGCTGGCTATGTCGGTGCCGGAACCTGCGAGTTCCTCGTTGGTCTCGACGGAACAATCTCTTTCCTTGAGGTTAATACCCGCCTTCAGGTAGAGCACCCAGTCTCTGAGGAAGTAACCGGTATCGATTTGGTGCGTCAACAATTCCGCATCGCGATGGGCGAAGCGCTCGGCTTTGAAGATCCTGTTGTGCGTGGCCACTCTATTGAATTTCGTATTAATGGTGAAGATCCAGGACGTTCGTTCTTGCCTGCTCCAGGTCGCATTACAGAATGGCAGATTCCAACAGGTCCTGGTGTTCGCGTTGATGCTGGTTTCCGTAAGGGCGATCTCATCGGCGGAAACTTCGATTCTCTTCTTGCAAAGTTAATTGTTACCGGCGCCACTCGTGAAGAAGCAATTCAGCGTTCACGCCGTGCGCTGGCAGAGTTTGAAGTTCAAGGACTTGCAACCGCACTTCCATTTCACCGTGCAATTCTTGAAGATCCTAACTACACCGAAAACTTCAAGGTCTACACCAGCTACATCGAGAATGAATTCGTGAACGAGATTCCTGCCTTCGCATCAGAGGCACTTGATGTCCAGACCAAGGCTGCTGCTGAAAAGCTCGTTGCTGAAGTTAATGGGAAGCGCTTTGAAATCCTCGTCCATGCTCCAGAGCCTGTCGTAAAGCGCCACCGCGCAAAGCAGGCATCCTCTACCGGCGCATCAGGCGACGGACTTCCCAGCCCAATGCAGGGAACAGTCGTCAAGATTGCCGTCGAAGAAGGCCAGCACGTAGAGGCTGGAGATCTCGTCATCGTTCTTGAAGCGATGAAGATGGAGCAGCCACTGAATGCTCACAAGAGCGGTGTGATTAAAAACCTCAAGGCAGTTGTAGGCGAGACTGTTTCTAGCGGCACCATTCTCTGTGACATTATTGAGGCATGACCTCAACAGACCTTCTCTATAAAGATCCAATGGCAGCAGCTGCACAGGCTGCATCAGAAATCGCATCACTCACAGGAGTCGCATCGCACGATGTTGCTCTGGTGATGGGTTCTGGTTGGATTACAGCGTGCGATGCTCTTGGAACTCCAGAATATGAATGTGATGCACATGAACTCACTGGTTTCGCAGCTCCAGCAGTGGAAGGTCACTCAGGAAAAGTTCGTTCGTACATCATCGAGCATGAAGGTAAATCAATTCGTGCGCTTGTTTTCCTCGGTCGCACACACCTTTATGAAGGCAAGGGCATGGAGCCTGTTGTACATGGCGTGCGCACTGCAGTGAAGGCTGGTTGCAAAGTTGTAGTCCTTACAAATGCTTGTGGTGGAATCAATGCGGGTTACAAGGTCGGCGAACCTGTACTCATTCGCGATCACATCTCAATGACTGCTCAGTCACCGCTCTCTGGTGCAACCTTTGTCGACCTCACAGATTTGTATAGCAAGCGCATTCGCGAAATTGTGAAGAAGGAAGATTCATCTCTACAAGAAGGCGTCTATGTTCACTGGCGCGGACCTACATATGAGACTCCTGCTGAAATCTTGATGATGCGCACTATGGGCGCTGACCTTGTGGGTATGTCGACCGTTCCTGAAGCAATTGCTGCCCACGCAATGGGAGCAGAAGTCCTTGGTATCTCATTAGTCTCCAATGCAGCAGCAGGCATGACCGGCGAGAAGCTCAACCATGAAGAAGTAATCGCTGCAGGTAAAGCTGCTGCAAGCCGAATGGGTCAGCTACTTAAGACGACGATTCCTAAACTCGTATAAGCCGAGTAATCTCAGCTGCATGAACGCAGCGCTTGTTGAAGAGGTCAAAGCCTGGATTGCAGATGATCCAGATCCAGTTACTGCCGCACATTTGCAGGCTCTCCTCGATGCCGGAGATGAAGCTGCTCTCAAACCGTTGTTCAGCGGCTTCCTTCAATTTGGTACAGCGGGACTTCGTGGACCAATTGGTGCAGGGCCATCATGCATGAACCGCGCTGTCGTTGGTCGCGCAGCTGCAGGTATTGCTGCATATATGGCCAAGCGCGGAATGAAATCTGTCGTCATCGGTCGCGATGCGCGTTATGGATCTGAGGATTACACCCAAGAATCTGCAGAGATTCTCAGCGGCGCAGGTATGGATGTCTACATTCTTCCGCGTCCACTTCCAACTCCAGTATTAGCTTTTGCTACTTCACATTTGAAGTGCGACGTCGGAATCATGGTGACAGCAAGTCACAATCCACCACAAGATAACGGCTACAAGGTTTACATCGGTCCTGAAGCAGATGGCATTGAATATGCATCTTCCCAAATCATTAATCCGACCGATGGCTTTATCGCTGCAGATATCGATGCAGTGACATCACTCAAGTCACTCCCCCGTGGCAACAAGTGGACGATTCTCGGTGAAGAAGTTATCTCTGAATACATCGCTCGCACTGTGAAGTTGGCTCCTCGCCCTGGTGACATCAAGGTTGTGTACACAGCGATGCATGGCGTCGGAACAGAGACAGTGCAGCGCGTCTTTAATCATGCCGGCTTTGCCACTTTGATTCTGGTTGATGAGCAATGCACACCAGATCCTGATTTCCCCACTGTTGCATTCCCTAATCCTGAAGAACCAGGTGCAATCGATTTAGCGCTAGCCAAGGCACGTGACTTTGGCGCAGATCTCGTCATCGCCAACGACCCAGATGCAGATCGATGTGCGGCTGCAATCAATGATCCTAAAGTTGGTTGGCGCATGTTGCGCGGAGATGAGCTTGGTGTCATCTTCGGCGAATGGATTGCTCGAACCAAGCCAAAGGGCACCATGGGAAATTCCATCGTCTCATCCTCTGCTCTTCGAAAAATTGCAGCACATTACAACGTTGACTTTAAAGAAGTACTTACTGGATTTAAGTGGCTAGCAAAGATCGAAGATCTCGCATACGGCTACGAAGAGGCAATTGGTTACGCCGTTGATTCAGAGACTGTCAACGATAAGGATGGCGTCTCTGCTGCCATCTTCCTTACCCAGATTGCAATGGACCTCAAGCGCGATGGACTCACACTCGCCAACTTGCTCGATGAAGTATGGGACCGCCACGGCTTCCATGGCACCGAACAGATTTCAATTCGTGTGGCAGATATGTCAGCTATTACTCGTCTCCTTGCAGGGCTCCGCCAAAATCCTCCAGCAGAGATCGCAGGACGAAAAGTTGATTCCATCGATGATTTGGCTGCACCAAAGGACGGTTTGCCGCCTACGGATGGCCTGCGAATTTGGCTATCGGGTGGAATCCGCATCATCGTTCGCCCATCGGGCACAGAGGCGAAGATGAAGTGCTACATCGAAGTTATTACCAAGACTTCAGAAGAGTCTGCAGCGCTCTTAAATGAGCTACGCGAACCTTTGAAGAAGTTCTTACAAGGCTAAGCGCCGAAACGTTCCTTAAACTCATCAAGCATGGCAGCTGCAGCTGATGCTCCACTGCGCTTTACTCCTGCATCCATAAATGCCAACAACATATCGAGGTTCTTTACCCCGCCTGCGCTCTTAACCTCCAACTTAGGAGAGACGGATGCACGCATAAGCTTTACATCTTCAAGGATTGCACCTGTCGGAGCAAAACCTGTTGAAGTCTTTACATAGTCAGCTCCTGATGCTTCTACCAGCTGGCATGCCTTCACAATCTCTTCTTTTGTCAGGTATGCATTTTCAAGAATAACTTTGACCTGATGTCCTCCTGCTGCTGCAACTACCGCCGCAAGTTCTTCACGAACTTCGTCATACATTCCGGATTTCATCCAACCAATGTTCATCACCACATCGATTTCAGTCGCACCATCTGCAACAACCTGCTTTGTTTCGAAGACTTTCACTGATGTCGCAGAATTTCCGTGTGGGAATCCGACGACTGTTCCGACGTGAACGTCGCTACCTCGCAAGATATCTGCACAGAATGCGACGTCAGCTGGCTTGCAGCAAACTGATGCAACGTCGTACTTGAGTGCAACGAGGCAACCTTCGCGGACTTCATCGCGAGACATATCCGGACGCAAGAGCGCGTAATCGATTGTCTTTGCGACCTGCTTCAGGGTGTACTTACTTGTTGCCATCTTCTACTCCAATTTCATCGACAAGCTTCTTAAAGTTAATATCATTGCGATCTTTATTACCGGTCTGCCATAGACCAACCTCTTGCGTCTCTGGAAAAAATTCCAGCGGACGATTTCCTGGCAAGCGACGAACGGTTGTGCCATTGCGTCGAGCTTGGAAGAACCACCAAAGGTCATCGGTATGGAAGGCGAGTTCAACGTAACGAGCCTCATCGAGGGCATCGGGGTGGAGAGCGCCCGCTGGGAAGAGGGTGCCTGCTCCGCTGGTGGCCATGAGGTCAAAGGAAGGTCCAGGCAGGCTATCTGAGGCCTTCTCCCACGCTGAGAAGGGCTCTAAGAGGCCATCCTGAGCGTAGGTGACTCTATGTACACGTGAGGCGATGATGGAATCTGGGTAGAGATGGTGCTCCAGCATGAGCTGGAGAGTCAGGTCAGGGCTCAAGAGAAGATCGTCGTCGACCACGATGATGGGCATCCCTGGATAGGACTTCAGGGTCGGAATTAACTTCTTACCTGGACCCAGATCTGCACATTCATTGATCACAACAAAACCAGTTGCCGCAAGGTCGCGTACAGATTGTGGCAATTGAGTGATGTCACTGTGCGCAATGTTGAGAATAATTTCCGTCGGCTGAAGAATCTGCTTCTTCAGCTCTGGCAAGGCAATTGCAAGTGCATCAAAGCGTGCAGGATGGCTTGTGAGCGAGAGGATGAAATTAAAATCTTTCTCAGCCATTCCGGGAATCTGCAGATTAAGCAGATTCATCTTTGCCAATACTGAACCAGCATCAGCATGCAACTTCTTTTCAACTGCGCTTAGCTTCTTTTCGAGAGCGCGGCCTTGCACTAAAACTTCTGTGACTTTGCTCCCGATAGTGCGCAAACTGCGAACGGCGTAGAGTGATGAAGCTGCAGTAAGTGCAAGGAGAGTGAAAAGAAGTGAGTTACTCATTATTCGCCTGCGATTGCAGCAAATCTTGGCTTTACGATTTCATCAATGATTTCAAGTCGTTCTTCAAAAGGAATGAAAGCACTCTTTAAGGCATTGATGGTCACGCGCTGAAGATCAAGGAAATTCCAATCACATGCTGCAACCATCTCGTTCATTTCGCGAGACATCGACGTTGCTGACATCAAACGGTTATCAGTATTGATTGTCACGCGGAAACGAAGCTTTGAAAGCTTTGCAAGTGGGTGCTCAGCAAATGATGCGGCAACTCCTGTTTGAATATTTGAAGATGGGCACATCTCTAACGGGATGCGACGATCGCGAACATAGGATGCAAGACGTCCTAAACGCGCAGGAGTGTGGTTAAAGTCGATATCGTCAGCGATGCGAACACCGTGACCTAAACGCTCTGCTCCACAGATTTGTATTGCCTCCCAGATCGATGGAAGTCCATACGCTTCACCGGCGTGGATGGTGAAGTGTGCATTCTCTTTGCGAAGGTATTCGAAGGTATCGAGTTGATCGCTAGGTGGAAAACCATCTTCTGGACCTGCAATATCAAAGCCCACAACACCTTTATCGCGATACTTCACCGCAAGCTCTGCCACCTCTTGAGATCGAGCATTCTGACGCATTCCACAGAGGAGAGAGAAGATGCGAATTGTGTTGCCTTCGCCTTTGGCCTCTTTCTCGCCTTCCCGGAAACCCTCGAGAATCGCCTCGACTACATCTGTGAGCGTAAGACCTTTCTCTGTCAGCAACTCTGGCGCCATGCGAACTTCAGCATAGACAACTCCATCGCGAGCAAGATCTACTGCGCATTCACGAGCCACGCGAACAACATCTTCACGACGCTGCATTACTGCAACTGTGTGAGCAAAAGTTTCTAAGTAGAGAACCAATGAACCTGAATCACAGGATGCACGGAACCATTCAGCGAGCTCTGCAGCATCATATGTTGGAAGTTCGTGACCAATCTCCTTGGCAATTTCGATAATTGTCTCGGGGCGAAGGCCGCCATCGAGGTGATCATGCAGTAACGCTTTAGGTAGGCGCTTAACCTGATCTTGGCTCGGCTTCTTCAAGAGATCTGGATTTACAACGCTCATCCTTCAATCCTTTCGAGAACTAGTGGAAGTCGATCGACGACTCCATTTTCAATAATCGTCACAGCGCCATCTAGAACTTCTAGAGCGCGAGCAAAACGTGGTGCTTCATCTGTATGCAGAGTAAAGAGTGGCGCTCCCGCTTCAATGTAATCGCCAGGCTTTGCATGCATTTCAATACCAGCGCCGGCTTGAACCTTCTCGCCTTGCTTGGAACGTCCTGCGCCGAGTCGCCACGCAGATACGCCGACCTTCATCGCATCCATAGTTGTAATGATTCCGCTATTGGCAGCCTTTACAACATGTTGCTCTCGTGCAACAGGAAGGGCGGCATCTGGATCTCCACCTTGAGCCGCAACCATACGACGCCAGTGATCCATTGCGCTTCCATCTTTCAAAGCCGCTGCAGGATCTTTCCCAACAATGCCAGCTGCTTCAATCATCTCTCGAGCGAGAAGAATCGTTAGCTCAACAACATCAGCAGGACCGCCTCCGGCAAGGACTTCAACTGATTCGCGCACTTCGAGGGCATTTCCAGCTGTTAATCCCAAAGGAACATCCATCGCAGTGACTAGCGCGCGCATCTTGACGCCAGCATCAACACCGAGCTGCACCATTGTGTGAGCGAGCTCTGATGCCTTCTTAGGGTCAGACATAAATGCGCCTGATCCTGTCTTTACATCGAGAACCAGAGCTGATGTACCTTCTGCGATCTTCTTACTCATGATCGATGAAGCAATGAGTGGAATTGCTTCGACAGTCGCTGTTACATCGCGAAGCGCATAGAGCTTCTTATCAGCAGGCGCTAAACCGGCACCTGCAGCACAGATGACTGCACCTGTATCTTTTAAAACTTGAAGCATCTCATCGTTAGAGAGCGATGCGCGCCAACCAGGGATGGATTCCATCTTGTCGAGAGTTCCACCCGTGTGGCCCAAACCGCGTCCTGATAATTGTGGAACCGCTCCCCCGCATGCTGCAACAAGTGGTGCGAGTGGAAGAGTGATCTTGTCGCCCACGCCACCGGTTGAGTGCTTATCTGCAGTTTTGCGATCGAGGGCTGACCAGTTCATGCGTTCGCCGGTATTGATCATCGCATTTGTCCACCGAGAAATTTCGCGGGCATTCATGCCGTTAAGAAGTATTGCCATTGCAAGTGCTGACATCTGCTCATCAGCTACAACGCCGCGAGTGTAGGCATCAATTACCCAATCAATCTGTGGATCGGTGAGTTCGTGCTTATCGCGCTTTGCTGCAATGACTTCAACAGCTGCAAATGGCTCAATCATGAAAGTCGCGTCTCGATTTCTTCAGGCCCAAATGCCCAAGGTAGTAAATCATTTAAAGTCTTCACGCCTTCATCCGTCATCAATTGAAGTTTGGAACCACCGTGCTCTTGCAAGAGTTGACGGCATCTACCGCATGGCATCAATGGGTTACCTGAGATATCGACACATGCGAAGGCCACTAGGCGACCTCCACCAGTTGCAATAAGCGAGGAGACTAAACCGCACTCTGCGCAGAGAGTCAGGCCGTAGCTAGCATTTTCGACATTACATCCCGTGACGATGCGACCATCATCGACGAGAGCGGCAACTCCGACTGGGAACTTGGAATAAGGCACGTATGCCTTTTTCATCGCTTCCAGCGCTTCATTGCGCAAGAGTTGCCAATCAATCTGCATTAGTGGGAACCGCCTCCACGCTTGTAGGCAATTCCATCTGCCGCCGGCGCTCGAACTTTTCCGACGAATCCGGAGACGGCAATGATTGTTGCAATATATGGAACCATCATCATGAACTCAGATGGGATTGGTGTTCCTGAAATAGAGAGCACGCTTCGCAAATTATCTGCAAAACCGAAGACGAGTGCTGCGGCAACTGCTCCGAGAGGAGTCCATCGACCAAAGATCAAAGCTGCAAGAGCGATAAAGCCCATGCCGGCTGTCATCTCTCGACTAAAAGATCCGACTGATCCGACAGTAAAGAATGCTCCGCCGTAACCCGCGATTGCACCAGCAATCAAGACATTTCTGAAGCGAACCTTATTAACGTCGATTCCTACTGATTCAGCAGCTACCGGCAATTCTCCTACAGAACGCATGCGCAAGCCCCACTTGCTCTTAAAGAGAGCAACTTGAATAAAAGCAACGAGTGCGTACAAGGTGTAGATGATGATGGTGTGATTGAAGAAAATTGGCCCAATCACAGGAATCTTTGAAAGGATCGGAATTGGTATTGGGCTAAATATAGGTGCGCTATTCCAGACAACAGGGTTTGTAGTCAGAGCACGCTGCGTAGCAAATGTCGTTAAGCCAATCACTAATACGTTGATTACAAAGCCCAAGATAACTTGGTCAATTGCATACTTGATTGCAAATGTTGCAAGAATGAGCGAAATTAGCGCACCTGCGACTGGCGCAACAAAGAGACCAACCCACATATTCTTGGTAAGAGATGCTGCAACTCCCGCACCAAATGCTCCTGCAAGGAGCTGACCTTCGATTGCAATATTGATAACACCTGAACGTTCGCACACTACGCCGGCAAGTGCTCCGAACACCAGTGGGACAGAGAGGATAAGTCCGCCCTGAAGCAATCCAGTAAATGGAACGTAGTCGCCAGCTGAAGCCCAGTTGAGGAATGACATAAAGAGCGCAATCGCTGCAAATGCAATCAAGATCTTTGCACTCTGGCGCTTCACATAAACTAATAAAGCGACCACGCTAAGAACTATTGCTGCAATGCTGAATCCCGTAGAACCTGGCTTTGAGCCAACCTTCCACTCTTTCAGTAGCGTCCATTCATCACCCAAAACAAAGTTATAGGTGACAGGAGTACTCGTCTTTTGCATAAGTGCGAAGAAAACGAGAGAGAGAAGCGCAGCAACATTCATAAAGACGATGCGCTGTGCAACTTTACGTTGTGCAGTCGAAAGGTGTGAAAAAGTAATCATCCGTTCCACCCCTTTGATACGAGCGTGCTACCAGATTCGAATTTACGGACTCTGAAGATTTTTGCCACTAAACCAGGTGCTGCGATGAAGAGAACAACAAGAGCCTGGATTACGAGAACAATTTCTACAGGTACTTGGACATTTGCCTGCATGGTGACTCCGCCTACTCGTAGAGCAGCGAAGAGAATTGCCGCTAAAACGACGCCAACCGGATTGCCCTGTCCAAGAAGGGCGACTGTGATTGCATCAAAACCGAAAGACCCTGCGATATCTGTAGTGAGTTCATACTGATTTCCCAGTACGTGTATCGCTCCACCGAGTCCCGCAAGTGCTCCTGAGAGAACCATGGCTGAGATTGTTGTTGCTCCGACTGCAATACCTGCTGTCTTTGCTGCAGTTGAATTAGCGCCGACAGCGCGGAATCTAAATCCAAGAGTGGTGCGGTTGAGCAAGAGATAGACAAGACCAGCAACAACAAGTGCGATGATGATTCCGAAATTCACTCGGAACTGATCGCCAAAAAGTAGCGGCAAGTGCGCGCTCTCCTTAATGGGCGGCGCAATCGGATCGATACGACCGGGACGTAAGAAAGCAGTCTGGCGCAGAATCCAGAGGATAAAACGTGCCGCGATGTAATTGAGCATGATGGTGACGATGACTTCGTGGGCACCTGTTTTTGCTTTTAGGACACCTGCGATTCCACCCCAAACGCCTGCAAGAAGTACTGCAAAGGCGACCGCAATAACAATGTGAAGCCCGTAAGGCAGCTGGTAATGAAAGCCTACGTATGAAGCTCCAATTGCTCCAAAGATAAATTGACCTTGCGCACCAATATTGAAGAGTCCTGATTTAAAGGCAACAGCGACGGCGAGACCACAGAGAATTAGCGGTGCGGCAGCAACCAGCGTCTCTGAAAATGGATAGAGACCGTGGAGAAATCCCTTGCCCTCTGCCAAATTAGGGTCGTAGATGGCGCCCTGAAAGAGAGCGAGATAGGCATTTCCAACAGTCGAGAGAAGAATCTTAATAAATGCCCATGGGTGAGAGATTTGTGAGTTCACTCGACTATCGGTCAGGCCAATAACAATTCCACCGATTATCAACGCAAGCACAAATGCCAGAAGCGGCATGATCGTCTTACGTAGAATCTTCTTAAGCATGAGATGAACCCCCTGGTGTAATTCCTGCCATGTAGAGGCCGATGTTTTCTCTGCTCTCCGTTGCTGGGACGATCGCAATAATCTGACCCTTATACATAATTGCAATCCGATCAGCGAGAGCAAACACTTCATCGAGTTCGGTACTAAAGACCATTACCGCTCTTCCTTGATCGCGCTCTTCAACCAATCGTTTGTGAACGAATTCGATTGAGCCTACGTCGAGGCCACGGGTTGGCTGACAGGCAATGACGAGCTTGACCGGACGAGATAGTTCGCGAGCAATAACAACTTTCTGCTTATTTCCACCAGAGAGCGAGGAGGCGGTGTCATAGATGCTCTGAGTACGAACATCGAATTCTGCAACGCGCTTATCCGCATTGGCTGCTACTGCTGTTGGAAAGTAAATTCCCCCAGAGCTAAAAGGTTTGTTCTTATGGATATCTAGGATGAGGTTCTCGGCGATAGAGAAGCTGGAAATTAATCCATCTTTCTCGCGATCCTCAGGGATATAAGCAATTCCTGACTCTAGATTTTCAAGGACAGTACTTGAAAGCACATCATGACCGCCGACTGTTATCGATCCGCGAGTAACATCCTTAAGTCCCAAGATTGATTCTGCGAGCTCTGATTGGCCATTTCCCTGAACGCCTGCCACTGCAAGGATTTCACCTGCTCTGACTTCAAATGAGACGTTATCGACGATTGGTCGCCCGTAGTGATCGAGCTGCGAGAAATTCTTAACCTCTACTACCGGTGCCCCGAGTTGTTGTGCTTTCTTATCTACTTTGAGATCAACTTCGCGGCCGACCATAAGAGATGCCAGCTCTTCTTGCGAAGCAGAAGGAGAAGCCGTACCCACAACTTTGCCGCGGCGAATAATGGTGATTTTATCTGCAATCTCTTTTACTTCGCGAAGCTTGTGGCTGATAAAGACAATAGAGCGTCCGGATTCGCGAAGACGCTTGAGGTTCTTCAAGAGTTCATCTGTCTCTTGCGGAGTCAGAACCGCTGTTGGCTCATCAAGAATGAGAACTTGAGCATCGTAAATGAGGGCGCGGATAATCTCGACGCGTTGCTGAATTCCGACCGGCAAATCCTCTACCAGGGCATCAGGATCTACATTGAAATTGAATTCATCTGAGATTCGCTTAATCTCTGCGCGGGCGTCGTTGAGGTCAAGCAGGCGAGCCTTATTGGTCTTTTCGTTTCCGAGCACAATGTTCTCTGCGACTGAAAAAACAGGAATGAGCATGAAGTGCTGGTGCACCATACCGATTCCAGCTTCGAGCGCATCGAGCGGCGAGTGAACCATGATGGTCTTGTCATTTACCAAAATTGATCCGCTATCAGGCTGAAGAAGTCCGTAGACAACATTCATCAGCGTTGACTTACCGGCACCGTTTTCGCCGAGGATTGCGAGGATCTCTCCATCTGCAACTTTTAAGTCGATGGAATCATTTGCAACCAGTGCGCCGAAGGTTTTTGTAATGCCGCGCAATTCGAGTGACATGTGAGAAATCTACTCTTTTACCTGAGTTAATACAAAGCAAAACGGAGCCAGCAAAGTGCTGGCTCCGTTTTGTTGGGAATGTTTAGTTAATTACTTAACTGAAACCTTACCGTTTGAAATTGCTGTTCCGAGCTTTGCAATCTCGCCACGAAGTGCTGAAGGCACTGCGCGAATGAGATCGTGGTACGGAGCAATCTTTGTTCCACCGTTCTTAAGTGTTCCGACGTATGCAGAGTTTGTAAACTTGCCAGCCTGTACATCGTTGATGACAGACTTAACTGACTCGCCAAGACCCTTCATAACTGATGTAAGAAGAACTGAACGGTACTTGTTAGCTGATACGAAACCATCTGTATCTACCCAAATAACCTTTGACTTCTTGCTTGCAATTGAGTTCTGAGCTGTAGTTGCACCAAGTCCACCTGCAACAGGGAGAATGATGTCTGCGCCAGCCTGCTCAAAGTTCTTTGAAGTCTGGAGTGCCTTTGTTGTGTTTGCGAAGTCACCGATGAATTCACCAGTCTGCTTTGCAGGATCCCAACCAAGTACCTGTACTGACTTGCCCTTAACCTTGTTGTAGTAAGCAACACCCTTTGCAAAACCATCCATGAAGATAGTAACTGTTGGGTATGGAGCTCCACCGTATGTTGCAACCTTGCCAGTCTTTGTTACGCCTGCTGCAAGGTAACCTGCCAAGAATGCAGATTCGTTTGTAGCAAATGTAAGACCCTTAACGTTTGCAACCTTGCTGCCTGGCCAGATTGAACCATCAGCACCGTGATCGAGAGCCTCGTCATCGACTACTGCGTACTTGATTGATGGGTTTGCCTTTGCAGATTCAACGATTGCACCGCTGATTGCGAAACCGACGCCGATGATGACGTCACACTTGTTGTCAACAAACTTCTTGATGTTGACCTTGTAGTCTGCTGATGACGCTGCTGGAAGGTACTCAACCTTGATTGCTGAGTTAGCCTTTGCTGCAGCCTGAGCGCCTGCCCATGATGAAGCGTTAAATGACTTGTCGTCTACGCCACCTGTATCGAGTGCGAGACATGCCTTTGTAGAGTTTGCAGCGGTTGCAACAGGTGCAATACCGAATGCAAGAGTCGCAGCTGCGAAAGCTGCAACAAGCTTTGTTGTCTTCTTCAAGGTTTCCTCCAAGGAACTTGTGATTTGTAGGGCGAGCCTATCCATGCCGATTAAAAAATCCTAAAAAAGTCCGCACTTATCAGCGTGTGGCTTGTAACAATTGGGAAAACTCTCAACCCAGACTTGAAGGAATTGGCCTTTAACCGGCGATTTTCGAGGCGATTACCGCCGCTTTGTTGATAGAGGCACTTGCCGAGGTCAAGAGCGGTAGATAAGTCTTAAAGGTGATTCCTCCCCCAATGACTGTATAGCGGTGGCCATAAATTCCAGCATTGGGATCGAGAACATCTAAATACTGAGTACCTGAAATAGCCTTAGCGATTACGTCGTACATCGCCTTATCAACATGTTTTACAACCGAGGCATAGAGATACTTCTT